>Ga0335396_10000479_pt1 | contig 54189 bp, 48 predicted proteins | sample FRY02_FD_205743 | JGI IMG/M metagenome (GOLD analysis project Ga0335396, IMG submission 205743) | Freshwater microbial communities from Lake Fryxell liftoff mats and glacier meltwater in Antarctica - FRY-02 (spades assembly) (version 2) | ecosystem: Environmental > Aquatic > Freshwater > Ice >...
ATAATTGTCCGTTGGTATTACTTCTAAAATAATTATTTAAATCGTCGTTAGATTCTATCAACTCGGCATTGGTTTCTTGCTGTTCCTTATTAATGGTTTGCAACTCCTCGTTAACAGATTGCAGCTCCTCATTGGCGCTTTGCATTTCCTCATTGGCAGATTGAAGCTCTTCGTTAAAAGACTGAATATTTTCATTAGAAAAATCTACCAATTCATAGGCCAATTCCAATTTGCTTTTAACTTCGGCAAGTTCTTGCTCCAAACTGTCCAAATATTTTAAGCTTAATTGTTCAAGGTCAGCATGAGCTATCAAAGTTTTATCCTTCGACTTTGTATGATTGGTTTTGAAAAGAATAAGCAATTGTTGTTTGGCTTCAACTGTATAAAAAGCATTAATAGTTATATTTACAGTATGTTTAAGTAAGGCTCCGTTATGCTCAAAAGTAATATCGCTAAGTGTGACTTTTCTATTAGATTTAAGTGCTTCATGTGCTGCCACTTTAATCATTTTTACTATTTCGCTTGGTAAAAGCTCGCTAAGTTCAAAGTTAAAATTTTCATCTTTGAGGTACCTAGCGGTATCGCCAAAGGCTTTTAATACCGTAAGTTGCTGGTTTGTGCATACACCAGTTAAACCCGCAGCTTCTAATATAGTTGGTTGCTGATTGTTTGTTCCCAAAACCTTGGGTATTCCTAAAGCCGAACTTTTGTCTAACTGCACCTCATTTACGGTTTATTGGCACACATAGCCAAGTTTATTATTTTATTATTATTTTTTTTGAGCCATAAAATTGTATCTCAATCATAACCATTTAAAATTCCATAAACGGCGGTATATTAATAATTTAAAGTAGTACTGCTCATAATCTACACAAATTTTATCAATAAAACCATGTTTACCCACTGAGATTTGTGAAAACCAAACATATAGCCACTACTAATGGAATAATATTTGTCTCTCTAAAGCCTCAAAAGGACATTACAATATTACCATCAATATACTCACTTAAAATAACAGATGTAATCACATAAAATGCTTTTGGTCACTATTACCCAAATCATAATTTCTTAACTTGAGTGCTATAAATTATACCATAATGGAAAAATAGAAAACAAGCAATTGGCATCAGAATTACAAGAATTGTGCCTAGAAAATAAAGAATGGCTTTCGTATATTCTCTTTATAGAAGACGAAATCCGCTTCTCAGAAATTATTTGATTAAATCATTAGTTTAGCAGTTCACAATTACGAAAACCAAGAAGCCCAGTTTTAAAATCACTTACTAATATATTAGACGATTGATATTGTTTAATTATTTTTAAATCTGTAGTATTTCTGAAATGGAAAATTATTGGAAATAGAAATTTTAATTCTGCTAGAGATTTAGTTTCTGTTTCGTTTTTATAAATAGTGTGGTTTGTTTCCTTACAGAAACTAAGAAGTACATACCTTAAATCAGTGGAAGAATAATTTACATATGTCTTGCTAATGATCAATCTTAAATCCTGATACAAAGCTTTATTATCTACATAAAAAGCCATTTATTTTTCCATTTTTCTAGTACGGCAGTAGGATTCCAAAATGGCAAACCAAATACATCTAAAGCTTCTTGTTTGTTTAAAATAATCATTGATTTTTTGTAACCTTTAAATTGTTTTAACCACGATTTATTTGATTTATCTGACCTATAAACTAATAATGATTTAAACTTTCTACTTCACAGTAATCATTCAATCATAAAAATCACAGTGCAGACGATTTAAACTTCTTATTTGTAAACCGATTAAACTGTAAGCTAGTTTCACCAAAATTAATTAACAAACCTATTTCTAAATTATAGGCCTCTAAGTAATTCATAGCTTGTGCATAATGAACATCTTCTAATTTGGTGGTCGCCTTTAATTCTACTGAAATAATGTTTTCTAATAAAAAATCTACCCTTCTTGTTACTATTTGATGTTCTCTATAAAAAATGGGCATCTCATGTTCTCTACTGAAATTTAAATTAGCCAAGCGCATTTCTATTTCTAAACCCCTTTTAGTATCAGCAGGGTCTCTCTCTAGAGGACCCTGCATGGACAAATCCTTAACGCACTTATAGCGTGGATAAAAACTTATGAGATGGGATGTATCCTTTGGTCGATATGACGGGTGGTGTTAAATTTAAGTTTAGTTTAAAAACGCAGGGTCCTCTATCGAGAGACCCTGCTTGGACAAAGTTTTCTTAGTATCAGCAGGGTCTCTCTCTAGAGGATCCTGCATGGACAAATCCTAAATTGTTTTTCGTTTCGTCATGCTGAGTGCAACGAAGCATCCCATTAGCATAACTAAAACTTATAAGATGGGATGTCTCCTTTGGTCGACATGACGGAGTAGTGGATTTGCGTTAGTATCAGCAGGGTCTCTCGCTAGAGGACCCTGCATGGACAAATCCTTAACGCACTTATAGCGTGGATGAAAACTTATGAGATGGGATGTATCCTTTGGTCGATATGACGGGTGGTGTTAAATTTAAGTTTTAAGTTTAGTTTAAAAACGCAGGGTCCTCTATCGAGAGACCCTGCTTGGACAAAAATTGTTTTTCGTTTCGTCATGCTGAGTGCAACGAAGCATCCCACTCGCATTTATAAAACGTTTAGTATCGGAAGGGTCTCTCGCTAGAGGACCATGTTTGGACAAATGTTTTGATAATTCCTCCCCCTAACACCCTCTTCCAAAAGAATTCCTTGGGACAAAAGGGGGGAAACTTATATTATGGAAATTCAATAAACATTTAAAATTTAAAACCACCAACAAGTATCCACTTCAATCATCCCCCCTTCAAGGGAAGCTGAGGGAGATTTTACTTTAAATAACAAAGCATAAAACCAAAAAAGGTAGGCTTTTACACCTACCCTTTTTAAAAAATTAATCCGCATTAAAATCTTTTGAACTTACTCAGCAATAATTCTACCTTTCATGACTCCATAATGTCCAGGAAAACTACAAATAAAATCGTGTGAGCTTTTTTCGTTAATGGTGAATGTAATTTCATCACTTTCGCCTGGCCCAAGCAATTTGGTGTGTACAATAACAGAATTGCTTAAAGAAGCTGGAATATAGTCCGTTGCTTGGGCAGAAATAGCCTCTGTTGCAAAATTCGCGATGTCGACATCGGTTTTTAATAACACAAAATTATGACCCATTGCGCTTTTTGGCAATTTGCCAATATTAGTCATCTTTAGGGTTACTACTTCGCCTGCTTTAACCTTAAATAAGGTGTCGCTGTACTTCATTAAGTCGTTTCCATTAAGATTAATTTGGTTACTTACTACTAATGCCGCTACAGCTGGGCTTTCTACAACTATTTCCTCGTTTTGTGTTTGAGTGGTTTCTGCTGTAGATTCTGTAGAAGTGTTATCGCTTCCGCCGCAAGAAGCTAATAATATAGAAACTGCGGTAATGGTTAATATTAAATATTTCATGATTTTTTTTTATAAAATTAATTTATGTTGTTGTATAAAAAAATGACGCTTGTCATATTCTGTTATTAACAACAAGATTTAAGGATGGTTTATGGGTTTTGATTCTATTGTGTAAATCTACGGTCATGTTAGAGGATTTGGTTTGTGTGATTTAAATTTGTATTGTAAGAGTTAATGCTTCCAACAGCTATCGGATTTTTTAGATTTGCATTAACGTTAGCATGGCGCAAATTGAAAAGGACAAAACTTATTATGTGCTTTGTATTTTTTGTAATTGCTCTATCTTTTTTAACTCTACTTAAGGTTTTGGTTTAACCGATTTTTTCTTCGTCCATATTTTCACTACCGCTATAGGCCATTTAAATCATGCTAACGTCAACTTATCTTACGGTCCATTAAAATACGTCTTCAATAATCCTAAAATGCATATTTGGCATCACGCTAAAAATTTACCAAATGGTACTTTTGGCGTAAATTTTGCGTTAACATTAAGCATTTGGGATTATATATTTAGAACAAATTATATCCCACAAAGTGGTCGAGATTTAGAGCTAGGTTTTAATCAAGACAAAATATTTCCTCAAAATTTAGCACATCAATTAATCTATCCTCTGGGTACAAAAACTAAAATAAGTTAACTTAAAAGTCTAAAAGTTACTTTAATATTTAACTTTAAAGAATGACCAAAATACAAGCAGTTATCAATCATAAATGTCCACGATGCAGAAAAGGAGATATTTTTAAGACCTCTGCATATTCTATGAAATATGCAGATATTTTCGATCGTTGCTCAAATTGTAACCTCAGATATGAAGTAGAGCCAGGTTTCTTTTACGCTGCCATGTATGTGAGCTATGTTTTCATCATTGCAGAATTGGTAACTACAGGAGTCATCGCCTTTTTTTTCCTAGGCGAATCTTACCTTTGGCTTACCATTGGCTTAGTCATCACACCCGCAATACTATTGTCTAGGGTAAATTTCAGATATTCACGTACCATCCTGCTTCATTTTTTAGGGCCAATAAAATACAGAGTAGACAAAGAAGAAAATCAGGCTGATTCTTAATTTTTAATATCCACCGTTCCTATAATCTACATTAAATTTTTGGGCGTCCCGATAGCTATCCAGGATAACACGTCACAAAGCGACTCTCCAAAGGAGTCCTTCGGACTTTTGGAGTTGTTTACTATATCTTTTTGCCTCCAAGTACGGAGCCGAAGGGCAAAAAAGGATGCCGCTTCTCCGAAGGAGTCCTTTGGACAATCGTTAACGCTATATAACCGTCAACAACAAACATAAAATAATAAAATTAACATTTAATAGCTCATGAAAATAGATAAACAATGGTTCAATAAATCTAATATAACTACCATTTTCATGGTCATATTCATAGTAGTTTTAATTGCTAGTCCAAAAGCAAAAGGTTTATTAATAGAGGGCTTAATGAAAATAGGCCTTTTCCAGCCAGATGTACCCAAAACAGAAGAAAGCATGGCTGGCCCTACCAAAAAAAACGAAGTTTCAATATTGTTTCAACATGCAAATGGCGAAATAACAGATGTAGCCTCATTAAAAGGAAAAGTAGTTTTTATTAATTTTTGGGCTACTTGGTGCCCGCCATGTATTGCAGAAATGCCTACCATCAATAATTTATACCTAAAATATAAAGACAATAAATCCATTGTTTTTTTAATGGTAGATGCCAATGGAGACCTAAAAAAATCGCAACAATTTATGGATAGCCGAGGCTTTAGTCTAGAATCTATAAAACCCACAAGTGCAATTCCGTCTAATTATTTTGAAAGTAGCCTACCCACCTCCGTAATATTAGATAAAAATGGAAACATAGTTTTTAAACACGAAGGTGCTGCCGATTACCAAAACACAAAGTTTATTGAGTTTTTGGAAAAATTACTTACCGATAAATAAAATGTTACTGCTAATTTGACATTAGATTTAAGTGCTAAAATATTATAAATTAAATTTTTAAGTCCTACTGTTATATACTTATAATAACAAAACCTATTTAAAAATTTAACTTTAAACAACTTATACTAAAAAGGCTATCTATAATAACTAAAATCAGTTTAATAATTTTATTAAGGAATGGCTAGAAAAATAGCAACATTGATTATATAAAAAAAGAGCAAATCAGAATGGATATATATGAATTTCACAAAGCAAATCCTGATGTTTTTCAACAATTTTCTGTTAAGGATGTCCTTTTTCTTTATTATAAATGTCCTCAAAAAGAAAAAATCCTTCAATTACATTCCCCTTTAAATCAACTGACTTTTTCTATTGGCGGGAAAAAAATTTTTCATCAAGGCGAACAAACCTATAAAGTTTCAAGCAACACGGGTTTTCTTTTACGAAGGGCTGCCTTCTTACAAGAAATGGATGATAATATACAAGGCTGGGAACTCATGGCCTTTTATCTCAAAGACGATTATTTAAAAAAAGTATTCAACGAGTTTAGACCCCATTTACCATTAAATAATTTACCGCCCTTAGAGAAAGATATGGTACTAGTTATGGACATAAACAGCCGTATCCGTAACTGCTATCTAAGCATGATACCATACTTTAAACAAGCTGAACCAATACCAGAAAATATTTTGGAAATAAAGTTAAAAGAGTTACTTTATAATGTATTCATTAACCCCAAAAACCGGAACATAATTTCTTACATCAACAGCCTTGCAGATGGATATAAAACACCTATTTGGGATATTATGGAGGCGAATTACATGTACAACCTTAAGCTATCTGAATATGCTCAACTTGCGGGGAGTAGTATTTCTTCTTTTAAACGGGAATTTGAGAAATTTTACGGTACAACACCTGGTAAATGGCTTATTGAAAAAAGACTTGAGCGCACCAAAATGGTTATTGGAACGAGTAAGAAAACAATTGGGACTATAGCATTTGAAAATGGTTTTAATAATATCTCTCATTTTAGTAGGGTATTTAAGAGTAGATATGGGAATTCGCCAATAGATTACCGTAACTCATTGAATAAAAAATAGTTTATTACTTTTTAGAACACAAATTGACCTTTTAAGAAAAACTTCCAACCTACAATAACTTCATATTTGCTAAGTATTTAATTATTAAACTTAAATGTATGATTATGAAAAATTTATTAGTTCTAGTTTTAATTTTTTGCTGCTCTGTTTCTTATGGTCAAAGTATTGCTAACAAAGATAGCAGTGAGCAAGTTGTAGTTGACAACGAAAAAATGAAAGTTGTGCAACACATTGGTGTGCCTAACAAGGCAGTTTGTGGTGTAGGAATGCATCATCACGAAGCGCATTTAACTGTAGCAATTACCGATGCTGAGGTTTTGATTACTTCACCAGATGGTAAATCGCAAACTGCTAAAATTCCTGCAGGGGCTTCTATCTGGTTTGCAGCCGGAACGCATTCGGCAATCAATTCTGGAGATTCAAATACAAAATTACTATTGGTTTACTTAAAGGATTAAACTTGCTAATGATTGTTTAACAAAAACATAGCTCACAACCTAATGATCTCTGTATAACAAAAGAATTTTCAGCTTTAGTGAAAAATTTTGTGACAGCTTCCTTCTAGATTTTTGATGCTAGTTAACATATTACTTAAAAACATAAATAGTAAGAAAAAGAAGTTGCCGACTAATTCTCGGCAACTATTTCAAATTTTAAGAATTTTACAAAGAAATATTATCATCTAAATGTGCTTATGGCAATTAATTACAGCGTAAATTTTTGTCTTTCTAAATATCTACAAAACCTTGGTAAATCAAAATTATGTAGACAAAGATTTATAAACGGGAAATCGTTTTTTTAATATTATTATTTTTTTTTAAACCGCTTTAGATTTATAAACTATTGTTCTAAAGGAAAGTCTTTAGCAAAGACGTATAAAATTCTTTTGCTTAATGCGTTTTGGAATATGAGCAAAAAATAAAAAAGTCTTAATAGAAGACTAAATTTCAAAGTATTATTTTCTTACCTACCTGAAAGCCAAAATAATTCCTTCTTCGTGATTGATTATATTAATAAGTCATACTGGCTGTGGTATATTAACAGCCAAGTTCAAAAGCTAATAAATCTACCTCTATCCATTTCAAATTATCTTACCACAAAATTTAATCTATAAAAGGAATCTCCTTATTTAAACGATAAAACTTAAACCTGTGCTATTAAATATTTTTGTGGTACGCAAGTTGCATACTGTTTTTAGTACAATATAAACCAATCAAAATTAGTACAATAAGTAATTTCTCAATCAAATTTTTAACTTAAATAAATTATGAAACCTCAAAAAATTACCAAGTTTCTTTTTGCATTGGCCATGGCCTGTGTCTTTGCAACATCTTACGCTCAAGACAGTGTAGACAGAAATGACAAAGATGGCGATGGTGTAAAAGACCGAAAAGATTTATGTCCGGCAACACCAGCTGGTGTAAAAGTAGATGGAAATGGCTGCCCTTTAGATACAGATAGAGATGGCGTTGTTGATTATTTAGACAAATGCCCAGATATACCAGGTACGGTAGAAATGAATGGCTGCCAAGATAAAGATAATGATGGCATTGCCGATAATGAAGATAATTGCCCAGATGTACCAGGACTTGCTAGATTTAAAGGTTGTCCAGATAGTGATGGCGATGGTGTAGAAGATTCTAAAGATAAATGTCCAAATTTAAAAGGATTAGATCGTTTTAATGGTTGCCCAGATAGTGATGGTGATGGAGTTGAAGACGCTAAAGATAGATGTAACGATACGCCAAAAGGTGTAAAAGTTGATATGAATGGATGTTCTTCTGATAGTGATAATGATGGAGTGAGTGATTCTGAGGATAAATGTCCTGATACGAAGACAGGTACAAAAGTTGACGCTAAAGGTTGTCCGTCTGATACGGATGGCGACGGTGTAATAGATTCTGAAGATAATTGTCCTACTGTGGCTGGTTTAGCTGTAAACAAAGGTTGCCCAGAAAAGAAAGTTGATGTTAAAAAACGTTTGCAATTTGCAGCTCGTGGTATTCAGTTTGAAACAGGAAAAGCTACACTAACTCCATCATCTTATGAAATGTTAGGTGAAGTAGTTAGCATTTTAAACGAGTATGTAGATTACAATTTAAAAATGAGTGGCCATACAGATGCTGTTGGTAATGATAATAGTAATTTATTACTTTCACAAGCCCGCGTAGATGCTGTAAAAACATATTTAATGAGCAAAGGAATTATGAACACAAGAATTGTGGCTACTGGCTTTGGCGAAACAAAACCTTTTGCTTCTAATGCAAGTGCGGTAGGAAGATCAAAAAACCGACGTGTTGAGTTAGAATTGTTTTTGAAATAAGATTTCGTTCTAAAAACGATTAAATTAATTACTAAAAGCAAGCTTAAATTTTAAGCTTGCTTTTTTTTAGATTTAATTTGGGAATTAACAAATATCGATTTCCTAAAATTAGAGACCTTGGTAAAACTGAAGAAATTTAGCTTAAAATTATCAAAAATTAAGTTCAAAACGAAGCACTTATTCACCTCGCTTTTGCGTTAACGAATGCAGCAGATACCGGCAAAGAGCCTAAGGCCTTGTGACGTATGAGCGCAAAGCGTGTTATCCCGATGGCTATCGGGACGCCCAAATCATCAGTCATATTTACTATTAACCTGAGTTCGATAATTAAAAGGCGCACAATTGGTTTGTTTTAACCGTTTGGTTTTTTATTGATGGCTTTTTAGGGAAGAAGCCGTAAGCGGCCAAACAAGCAAGGATATTTACAATAAAATTGACGAATGAGCGGTGTTTGGAATGTTCAATCTGGCACATGTTTTTCAATTCGTCATTTATTGTTTCTATTACCGATTGTTTTCTGAGCATAATCTTTTCATGCATAGGCATAAGGCTGTTTTTCATGTTGTTACGTATACCGGTAACGAGGTATATCCTATCGGTAAAAAGTATCTCGAAGAGTTTTTCAGATATATATCCCTTATCTCCAAAAAGTTTTCCGAATATTTTTTTCAAAAACCCCTCTGTTTTTAGAGGTGTCCTATCATCCATATTCACTTGGCTGATTATGAAGTTGATGATTTATCCCCTATCTTTTATAGCGATATGAAGCTTGAAGCCATAAAACCATCCCATGGTGGATTTACCTACGGTTGCTATGCCTTTAAATACTTTATTAGATTTAATCCTTTTGTTTTTGCACACTCGTACAGGAGTAGAATCAACAAAAGAAATACCTGTACAAGTACCCTGAAAGCAGGTTTTTAAAAAAATAGTCAGCGGCATAATAACACTTTGGCTAAGTTCTACAAAGCGGTTATAGGAAACTGTTACTGGAAATTCGGCCTGCATGTGGCGTTGCACATAAAAAATATAATAATGCTTAAAACATTTAAATCCACTCATTTGAAATAATAGCAGAATACTGATAACCTCACTATTGGACATTTTGGAATGGCGTCCAGAACTCTTGCCAATTATAAAGCTTTTAGTCGTTTTTTCGAAGTTTTTGCAAAACTGATCAACTGTAGAGAAAATATCGCTAACTTTATCTGATGTAATCATCGTATTTATTTTGTTTAATATTTGAATTTCAGATACTTAAACATACAACATATTACTTTGATTACATGATTTTATTTCAAATAATTATCGAACTCAGGTTAGTACTTTAATCTTGATTTCAGTTTATGTCAATTTTGTTGATACTAGAACTATTTTCATTTATTGATTTTCTTAATTCAAAGAAGATTTTAAACTAATCTAACTACTACTTTCCGGTATTTTAAGCATTGAAAGATTCAAAAACCTAAAATTAACACTCAATTAAATCGTATTTTAAAGTAAGACTTTATAAATAAATAGCCCTTTAATTAAAAAATTATTATCTAAAGGGTAATAATTTACAATATTCGTAATATTTATGATATAAGTACTTAAATTACACAAAAATGTAAGGTGGGTAAAACTAAATTAAACTATGCTTTGTTGAACACTTATTGGAAATCTTTAAACAAAACAAATTATGAGTTCATTATTAAACGTTATGGTTATCCCGACGGATGACCCAATTGCATTCACATTCTTCACTGGCTACATGGCCATGCTGGCGGCATCTGTATTCTTCTTTTTTGAAAGAGGAAGCGTTGATGGTAAATGGAAGCTATCTCTTTTAGTTTCTGCATTAATTACAGGTATTGCAGCAGTACATTATTACTACATGAGGGATTATTATTTAGCTACAGGCGAAACCCCAACAGCTTTACGTTACATTGACTGGACATTAACAGTTCCATTGATGGCAGTAGAGTTTTATTTGTTGACAAAGCCATTTGGAGCTAAAGGTTCAACATTATTTAAATTAATTGTTGGCTCAGCAGCTATGTTAATTTTTGGTTTTATTGGCGAAACATCTGGTATTGATAACAATATCATGTGGGGAGTGCTTTCAACATTGGGTTATTTATACATTGTGTATGAAGTATTTGCTGGTGATGTAGCTAAATTAACAAAGGAATCTAACAGTCCTGCGTTAAAGCAAGCAATCTTTTTATTGAAAATCTTTATCACTTTAGGATGGTCAATTTACCCAATTGGTTACATGGTATTACCAGGAAACTTATTGTCAGGAGTATTTGAGGTTAAATCAATTGACCTTTTCTACAACATAGCGGATGCTATCAACAAAATTGGTTTTGGATTAGTTATCTATTGGTTAGCTACATCTGAAACAGTCAAAGCAAGAAAAGCAGTTTCAGCTTAATTGACTCAAATTAATAAAAGTAAAAACGGATAAGATCAAGTAAAATTTAAGCTTTCTATCCAGAATTTACAAATCAAAGCCAAGGTATTGTTTTAATGTACCTTGGCTTTTTTGCTTAAAAGCCATCAAATTTTTTATTCTTAGTGCAAAACTCTTCTTCTCTATTATTCTATAATTACACCATTGTTGGCGCAGGGGCTTCTGGCTTATGGCTTGCAAATGCCATGATAGACAAAGGATTACTAGACAATAAAACACTTTGTATAGTTGAAAACGACAATAACAAGTTAAACGATAGAACTTGGTGCTATTGGGAAAAAAATGCCCTTAAAGAACCTCAAATTATAAGTAAAGAGTGGCGATTGATTAAAGATTTGTATGGCAAAAGGAATAATCAGATTTTCCCTTACAGATATTACCATGTTAAGAGTAATGATTTTTACCAGCATCTAAAGACAAAGCTCAAAAAAAATCCAAATATTTACTGGAAAATAGAAACGGTAAATACGGTTGATAAAATCACAGAAAATAAGTTATGTGTACAAACTATCAACCAATCTTGGGAAACAAATTATGCTTTTTTGTCTGCCTTACCTGCTGCGAATAAAGATTTAGAAACAGAAAAATTAAATCAATATTTAGGTGAACAAAATAAAAAGATTTTTATTTGGCAATCTTTTGTAGGTTACCGAATAAAAACAGCCAATCCAGTTTTTAATCCTTCTGAAATAATAATGATGGATTTTAATGTCGATCAAGCCAATGCTACACAATTTTTTTACGAATTACCCTTATCAGAAAACGAGGCATTAGTAGAATTTACCAGATTTGGAACCGAAATTATAGATTATGATTACGCAATTAATCAAATAGAAAATAGGTTAAAAAATAAAAACATTAGTTACCAAATTTTAGAAATAGAAAAAGGTGCTATTCCCATGACGCCTCAATTTGATCAGCAAAACAACAGTTTAGCTTCCAATCAAAACATCATATATATAGGCACATTAGGCGGAGCCATAAAACCTACAACAGGTTATGGCTTTAAGAGGATGTTCCACTATGCAGAAAAATTAGCAGAGGCCCTTAAAAACGAAGAAAATACAAATTTGCCGACCATGAAAAGAAAATGGCGGTTCAGAATTTACGATATTATTCTACTTCAGATATTGGTAGACACCCCACATTTAGGTAAAAACATTTTTCAAACTCTTTTCACAAATCAACCTATAACTCGTATATTGAAGTTTTTAGACGAAGAAACGAGCGTTATTGAAGAGGTTAAAATTTTCTCTAGATTACCCTTGTTACCTTTCATTAAATCACTACTCAAGTATATTTTTGTTAGATGAAGTATATAAACTCCAAGCTATTTTTGGCACAAGCTGTTATCCAGATTGCCTTAATTATTTGGGTATTATTCTTTACCGTCGACTTGGCTACCCAAGCCATATTAAGTGGTATATTTTTATGTATAGTAGGAATTCCACATGGCTCTAACGATTATTTATATAGAGAAGACCGAACTACTTGGGGCTTAATTAAATTTTTAGCTTCTTATTTAGGAATCATCGCATTATATGCTTTGCTATGGTATTACATCCCATTAGCTGCTTTAATCCTATTTTTTGTCATTTCTTTCCATCATTTTGGTCAGTCTAACCACGAAAACCAAAGTATTTGGCATTTACCATCCATTTTATGGGGCGTAATTCTTATTGTTTTACCTGTAATTATACATTTTGAAGAGGCTATTTTAATCTTTAAAAGTATGTTAGCCTATAACCAGACTTACGCAATTGACCAAATTTATCCCACCCAATTTACCTTGTGGAAGATGATTAGCATTTCCATTTTATGCATCGCTTACCTTGTAAGTATTTACCTTTTAGAAAAAAAAGAATTATTAAAATACATTATACAGTTTGCCTTAATTACCATTTGGTATTTTTTCACTCCTTTACTATTTGGATTTATTATGGTGTTTTGTTTATGGCATTCTTTCCAATCTTTAAGGCATCAAAAAAGCTATTTCCAAAGCATAGTAAAAAGTAGTTCTAGGTACTTTTATTTGGCCATGTTACCATTCAGTAGTATTGCCTTAGTGGCATTTGCAGCCTATTTATATTATTTCGATTTCCACATTGGTGGCGCATTTATCTTATTATCCCTAATTACTTTACCACACGTTTTGGTTACGCATAGGCAGTATCAACACTAAAATTGATTGGTAAAAATCAATCTTTCAATATCATTTTGTTACAAACGATAAACCAAGTTAACGATTGTCCAAAGTAATTCCTTTGGCAAAGCGCCCGACGGAGTGGAAAGGACAAGTATACTGGCCTTTAGAATAATACCTTGTGGCGTATTAACGTAAACCCCCAAAAAAGTAAATTTATGAGGTGCTATCCCGATAACTATCGGGACACCCAAAAAAACCCTTTCAACCATTAATTAATTACGATATTCTATTCACAACTTCTTATTCATCTATCAACCACCACTCCCTATTCACGTTTTACTAATTACTATTTTATACTTTCTATTCGCCATTCACTAACACCTATTCTTAATCAAAAAACTTCAACCCTTTCATTCTCAATAATAATGATGAAAAATACTTTTTATTCTAAATATGTATTCTTACCTTTGCAGTCCCTAAAAGCAAGGGAAAAAGGAGACAAATTAATTAATGGCAAAAAAACAAGTAGCAGAGAAGGAGTTAGAAGCTAAACAAGCAGAACTTCAAGACACTGAAAAAAAAGTAAAAGAGGTATATGAGTCAGAAGCTGATTCAATATCTATCGACGAGATTAAGTCAAAGTCGAAAATTGCAGACCCAGAAGATTTTGATTGGGATGCTGACGAAAAAATGTTTGGCAATTACAGCAAAGCCGAGCGTGAAAAAATGGAAGAAATGTACTCTGGTACTTTCAATTCTGTAACAAAAGGAGAAATTATCTCTGGTGTTGTAGTGACCATTAACAGCAAAGACGTGGTATTAAACATTGGCTTCAAGTCTGATGGTTTAGTAGCGGTTAACGAATTCCGTGATATGCCCGATTTGAAAAAAGGCGATACGGTTGACGTTTTTGTAGAACAAAGAGAAGATGAAAATGGCCAGTTAGTATTATCACGTAAAAGAGCAAAAACACAACGTTCTTGGGAAATGATTAACGAGGCTTTAGAAAATGATACCATCATAAACGGTTACGTAAAGAGTCGTACAAAAGGTGGATTAATTGTAGATATTATTGGTGTTGAAGCTTTCCTTCCAGGATCGCAAATTGACATTAAGCCAATTAGAGATTACGATATTTACGTAGGTAAAACTATGGAATTTAAGGTTGTTAAAATTAACCACGAATTCAAGAACGTTGTAGTATCACATAAAGTTCTTATCGAGGACGATTTAGAAAGCCAAAAGGTAGAAATCGTATCTAAATTAGAAAAAGGACAAGTATTAGAAGGAACTGTTAAAAACATTACTGATTTTGGTGTATTCATCGATTTAGGTGGTGTTGATGGTTTATTACACATTACTGATATTTCTTGGGGTCGTATAGATCATCCTAGAGAAGTTTTATCATTAGACGAAAAGGTAAACGTAGTAGTTTTAGATTTTGATGATGAGAAAAAACGTATCGCTTTAGGTTTAAAACAACTTTCTGCACATCCTTGGGAATCTTTAGATACTAACCTAGCAATAGGAACTCAGGTTAAAGGTAAAATTGTTACCGTTGCAGATTACGGTGCTTTCTTAGAAATTATACCAGGAGTAGAAGGTTTAATTCACGTTTCAGAAATGTCTTGGTCTCAAAACTTGCGTAACCCACAAGAGTTTATGAAAACTGGCGACGAAGTTGAAGCTATAGTTTTAACTTTAGACAGAGACGACCGCAAAATGTCTTTAGGTATTAAGCAATTGACTCCAGATCCTTGGGAAAAGGCAGCCGAAAGATATCCTGTAGGCAGCAAGCACAAGGCTACCGCTAAAAACATGACTAACTTTGGTGTGTTTGTAGAGATTGAAGAAGGAATTGATGGTTTAATCCATATTTCTGATCTTTCTTGGTCTAAGAAAATTAACCACCCTAACGAGTTTACTAAAGTAGGCGAAGAGTTAAATACGGTAGTTTTAGAATTAGACGTAGAGAACCGCAAATTAAGTTTAGGTCACAAGCAATTAGAAGAAAACCCTTGGGAAACTTTCGAAAGCATCTTCACCATGGATTCAATCCACGAAGGTACGGTAACTAAAGTAACTGATAAAGGTGCTATTATTGCTTTACCTTACGGAGTAGAAGGTTTTGTACCATCTAAGCACTTAGCTAAAGAAGACGGAACAACTTTAAAAGCAGAAGAATCAGCAGATTTCAAAATTATAGAGTTCAATAAAGATGCTAAACGTATTGTTGTATCTCACGCCCGTATTTGGGAAGAGGTAAAAGCAGAAGTTATAGCAGAAGAAAGAGCTACTAAGAAGAAAGACGCTACTGCAGCAACTGCATCTGTTAAGAAAGTGAAAGATTCTGTAGAGAAATCTACACTAGGTGATTTAGACGTGTTGTCTCAACTTAAAGATAAGTTAGAAGGCGATGCTAAAAAAGCAGCTAAGAAAAAGTTAGAATCTAAATAAGCTTTTCAAAGCATAAACATAAAATCCCTTGGTTATTTATTAATCAGGGGATTTTTTTGTTTAATTATTTTTGAGTTTTCAAGAACTCTTTCTATCTCTAATACATTCATCAATCTACTTGTCTCTTGCTTCTTATATCTTGATTCTAACTTCTCACATCTAGATTCTCATGTCTTGTTTCTCAAATCAAATGTCTTGAATCTCGCTTCTTGCTTCTTGCTTCTCATGTCTCAAATCTCATGTCTCAAATCTTCATTCTTGCGTCTTGAGCCTCAAATCTTTATTATAGCGTTCCCCTACGGGTCATAGTCTTATGTACTTCGCTGCGCTGCGGTTTTTTTATTGCACAAAAAGCAATAAAAAGAACAGGTTTTTCCCAATACTATAAATGCCAATTCACTAAAAACCTTACTCCAGCCTATTAACGCAACTAAAACGGTATCAGTCAAAAATTTAGTCACGCTGAACTTGTTTCAGTACCTTATCAATGAAGCAAAAAAAACAGGATGCTCCACGAGAGACCCTGCTTTAACAAAATTATTTTGACTTACAGAAAAGTAAAAAATTATTCCTCGGTATCTTTTTTCAATAAATTATCCATCCAATCTTCAGATAATCCTTTTACAGATTCCTTTAAATGATCTGCCCACTCTACAGCAATATATTTTAAATCGTTGTAGGTAAACCTTTGTTCTACCATTTCAAAAGTGCCCGTTTTATACAAAACAATATCTAATGGATAACCTACATCACTAGCAGAAACCCGTGTAGAATCAAAAGACAAAAAACCTGCCTTTAAAGCATCTCTTAAAGTAGATTCGTAATTAATAACCCTATTTAAAATAGGCTGTCCAAATCCACTATTTCCAATAATTGCAAAAGGTGTGGCATCTCCTATTTCTATCCAATTACCCTGTGGGTAAATTAAAAATAGTTTATGACTTTCGTCATCTGCTAATTGTCCACCAATCAATGCATGTAAATCAAAATAAAACCCAGATGCTTTTAAAGAAGCCTTATCTTCACTGGCAACACGCTTAAGCTGATCACAAAAAGCGTTAACAGCTTTGTACATTTTGTTATAGTTAAAGTCTTTTTCAGAAATAGCTTCCTCAAAATAAATTATAGCCTTATCTCTTACAGAGCGCAAGCCCGATGTCATTAAAAACAAACTATTTTTACCAATTTGGTGAGTGGTTATTTTTTTTGAAGTTGTGGTATTGGTACCAGAAGTTATGCGAGTATCTGCCAATGCAACAATACCTGCTTTAACTTTAATTCCTAAACAAAATGTCATTGTATAAATGGTTAATTGGTAAACATATCAAAATATAACACTAATGCAAAAAGAAAATATTCTTTAAAGCTTCCACGAATTAACATTTTCCTCCTAAACCTTATTAAGAACCTCTTTTAAAATCAATATCTTTAAACAAGTGGATTAAATTTTATCAATTAAATAAAATAAACCGTCAAAATATCTGTATATTTTAGAAATTAACAATTTTTGATTTTGATGCGTTGCTCAGTTTCAAAAATTTTAATTTGCAGTAATTAGAATTTAAATTGTTTTGATTTATACTTCAACAAATAAAATATAAAATATGGCCATACATGCGGCAATTAAACACAGTACTGGTTATAAATACAATAAAGCAATTGCGGTTTCACCACAAGTAATTAGGTTAAGACCTGCACCTCATGCTCGTACACCAATATTAGCTTATTCGTTAAAAATAACACCAGCAAATCATTTCATCAATTGGCAACAAGATCCTTTTGGTAATTATTTAGCCCGGGTAGTTTTTCCAGATAAAATAACCGAATTTAAAGTAGAAGTAGAAGTTGTTGCAGAAATGAAGGTGATTAATCCCTTCGATTTTTTCTTAGAAAAATACGCATCAAACTTTCCATTTACTTATGACGAAGATTTAAAAAAAGAATTAACTCCTTATTTTGAAATTAAGGATAATAGCGATACACTTAACCAATGGGTAGAAAATATTAAATCTTTCTATAACCAAAGCACTATAGATTTTTTAGTTGCCATAAATAGCAAACTATATCGCGATGTTAATTACACCATCCGTTTAGAACCCGGCATACAAACGCCAGAAGAAACTTTAGGAAAAGCATTAGGCTCTTGCCGAGATTCGGCTTGGGTTTTGGTACAAGCCTTACGTAAAATTGGTTTAGCTACCCGCTTTGTATCTGGTTATTTAATTCAGTTAAAACCAGATAAAAAATCCATTAACGGCGCTTCTGGCCCCGAAGAAGATTTTACCGACCTACACGCTTGGTGCGAAGTCTTTATTCCTGGTGCTGGCTGGGTAGGCTTAGATGCTACATCTGGCCTATTTGCTGGCGAAGGTCACATTCCATTATGCTGCACTCCAGACCCTTCTAGTGCATCACCTATTACTGGTTTTACAGAACCTGCCGAAGTAGAGTTTAGCTTTTCTAACCATGTTTACCGTATACACGAAGACCCGAGGGTTACCAAACCCTACTCAGACAGTCAGTGGGATAAAATATATGCCTTAGGCGATCAGGTAGAAAATGAATTAATAGCTGGTGATGTACGATTAACCATGGGTGGCGAGCCCACTTTTGTGGCTAAAGACGACATGGAAAGTGAGCAATGGAACACCGAACCTGATGGCGAAGAAAAAAGAAACAAAGCTTTTGCACTTGCTCAAAATTTAAACGAATCTTTTGGAGCAGGAAAAGGTTTAATACATATCGGGCAAGGAAAATGGTACCCTGGTGAGGCTATTCCTCGCTGGCAATATGGGATTTATTGGCGTAAAGATGGATTGCCTTTAGTGGCCAAGCCAGCCGTTTATGCTAATCCAAACCAAGAATATCAATTTACTTTTAAAGATGCTGACAATCTTTTAGCAACTGTTGCTCATAAATTAAAATTACCACAAAAAAATATTCAGCCAGCTTACGAGGATATTTATTTCTATTTATGGCAAGAAGATAAATTACCAATAAACATTAATCCTTTAAGGGTAAATGTAAATGATACCTTAGAACGAACCACCTTATCTAAAGCTTTAAAAAGCGGATTAAACAACCCAATTGGATTTGTTTTACCCTTAGAATATAATTTTGAAGTCAATAGCTGGTTAAGTTGTGCGTGGGAATTTAGACAAAAACAATTGTTCTTAATTCCGGGTAACTCGCCCATGGGATTACGTTTACCGTTAAAATCTTTACCAAAAATGGTTGCTGCACAACGTCAGAAAGAGGTAGAACGTAGTCCTTTTGAAACATTAGAAAACTTACCTAATTATCGTCCTGAGTTTAAAGACGAAGTTATTACAGCCAAAAATTTAGATAAAATTCCGGAAGAGTGGTTATTTCCAAAAGAAATAGAAGAAACAAAGGAGGAAGAGAAAGAGGGCGAATTTTTTGTAGTTAAGAAGAAAAAAGAGCAAAAAGACGATTTTGAACCTGAATTTAGAACCGTTACCATTATAACAGCTTTAGGCGTTGAAGCTAGAGAGGGGAAACTATATGTGTTCTTCCCCCCCCTAAAACATATAGAACATTATTTAGAGCTTTTAGCTTTAGTAGAAGAAACGGCCGATGAGCTTTCTTTAAAAATTATTATAGAAGGATATACGCCACCAAGCGACAACAGAATAGAAAAGTTAGTTGTTACGCCTGATCCTGGTGTGGTAGAAGTCAACATTCACCCGGCAAAAACTTGGAACGAAACACTTCACAACTATAAAATTTTATTCGAAAGTGCCGATAAGGTAGGTTTAGGAACCGAGAAATTTATGCTTGATGGCAGACATATAGGGTCTGGTGGTGGCCATCATATTACATTAGGTGGTGTTACTCCAGCAGATAGTCCGCTACTACGCCGACCAGACGTGTTAAAAAGCTTTCTAATATTTTGGCAAAATCATCCGGGCTTATCTTATTTATTTTCTACCGCTTTTATTGGCCCTACTAGTCAGGCGCCAAGGGTTGATGAAGGAATGCCAGATAAACTATACGAGTTAGAGATTGCCTTAAATCAGATTAATAAGGGAGAAGAAACACCTTTTTGGTTAACCGATAGGTTGCTGCGTAATTTATTGACAGACATTACTGGAAACACACATAGAGCCGAATTTTGTATTGATAAATTGTACTCGCCAGATTCGCAAACAGGGCGTTTAGGAATTTTAGAGTTTAGAGCTTTTGAAATGCCACCTGATGAAAGAATGTGTTTAGTTCAATTATTATTGGTCCGTACTTTATTTGCTTGGTTTTGGAAAAAACCTTATGACAATAAATTAATACGATGGGGAACAGAGCTGCATGATAAATTTATGTTACACCATTATATTAAAGAAGATTTATTAGACGTTTGCGAGCAACTGAACCAAGATGGTTATCATTTTGATGCCGAATGGTTAGAACCGTTTTTCGAGTTTAGGTTCCCAATGGTAGGTGCCATACAACAAAAAGGAGTTGGTTTATTGTTACGTACAGGTATAGAGCCTTGGCAAGTATTGGGCGAAGAAATGTCTAGCTCAGGTACTGCTCGCTTTGTAGATTCGTCGGTAGAGCGTATTGAAGTTAAAGTGAGTGGGATAAACGAAGAGCGTTATGCTATTTTATGTAATCAAATGCGTGTTCCATTACGTTCTACAGGCAAGAACGAAGAATTTGTTGCAGGTATTAGATACAAAGCTTGGTCGCCACCATCGGCGTTGCACCCTACTTTACCCGTTGATGTTCCTTTGGTATTTGATATTTATGACTTATGGAATAAAAAATCTGTAGGAGGTTGTACGTATTATGTTTCTCACCCAGGTGGAAGAAGTTATGATACTTATCCTGTGAATGCTTACGAGGCTGAAGCTAGAAGAGAAAGTAGATTCTTTAACTTTGGACATACACAAGGCGATACAACTAATACGGTAGAAACTGTAAACCAAGAAATAAGTAAAGGTTACCGTTATGTAAACCCAGATTACAGTACAAACATAACTACTGTACCAGAACTGAAAGTTGAACCCGATAAGGAGTTTCCATACACTTTTGATTTAAGGAAGAAAAGAAAATAACGACAAGAGCCGCTCAAATTTGAGCGGCTCTTTTAATTTAAAAAAATATGGAAAGGAGTACAAAAAACTTAGTTGCTGTTTTTTAAATCTTCTAAATGTTGCACATCCTTTAAATTGAAAGGAGTTTCTTGATAAACAAAATAATTAAGCCAATTATTGAACAATAAATTAGCATGACTTGTCCAGCAAACTAGGGGCGCATTATTTGGGTTATCGTCTTTATAGTAGTTATGTGGAACAGGGACTTTAATTCCTTTTTTCACATCTCTTTGATATTCTTGATCTAGTGTAATTGGAGCATATTCTGAATGGCCAGTTAGGTAAAATTCTCGTCCGCCTCTAGAAGCGGCAATGGCTATTCCGGCTTCATCAGATTCTGATAAAATAGTAACTTCCTTATTGTTATCAAATTCGGTTTTCAAAATGGTAGTAAGCCTGCTGTGCGGAATAAAAAATTCATCATCAAAACCTCTAAATAATGGATAGCCCTTATCTGTAACTTGATGTTTAAAAACGCCAAATAGTTTCTCTTTTAAAGGTGTTTTTTGAATCCCATAAAAATGATAAAGAGCGGCTTGCGAAGCCCAGCAAATATAAAGCGTAGAAGTCACGTGTTTTTTTGCCCAATCAAAAATAGTAATAATCTCACCCCAATAACTAACCTGCTCAAAGTCTAACATTTCTACTGGTGCACCAGTAATGATCATCCCGTCATAATAGTTTTCTTTGACTTTACTAAAACCCTTATAAAACTGTTGTAGATGCTTTTCTGATGTATTTTTAGAGGTATGGGAATCTAACCTTAAAAACTCTATCTCTACCTGTAAGGGATTATTAGATAACAATCTTACAAAATCTGTTTCCGTAGCAATTTTAATAGGCATTAAATTTAAAATCAATACTCGCATTGGGCGAATGTCCTGAATATCTGCACTTAAATCACTAATCACAAATATGTTCTCTTTTTTTAAAAGCTCTATTGCTGGAAGATTATCTGGTATTTTAACTGGCATATGTATACGCTCCTATCTTTATTAATTCTCGTAAAAATAAAAAGAATAAACCGAAGCATGGAATGGAATTTAGGTATTCATCATTTTTTTACGCTTAGTGTATTTAATAGGTATAATTTATTTGAACGTTACTGGTTAAAAACTGAATTACAACAGGTTTAAAACTGACTAAAGTCACTTTTTAGAATAATTTTTTTAATTATTTTTGATTTCATCAAATCAATAAAAGCTATCCAAATGGAAGATTTACGGCCTAAAGAATGTATCGATTTACTAAATAACAATTATGTAGGACACTTAGCTTATATTTCTGAAGGTAAACCCTTTACCGTTCCAATTACCTATTATTATGATCAAAAAGATTCTATTTTAGCTTACGCATCTGAAGGACACAAAATTGAAGCCATGCGGAAAAATACAGCAGTATCTTTACAGGTTGAAGAAATTAGTGGAGTTAAAGACTGGATTTCTATACTTCTGCATGGCGAATTTAAAGAGATTACTGGTGCTAATGCTAAATTTCTGCTTCATGAATTTGCTGATGGAGTAAAAGCTATTATTCACAAAAAAGAAAATTTAATGCCACAATATATTAGCGAATTTACTAGTGATGTTTATTCTACAGGAATTACTATAGTTTATAGAATAAAAATTACTAAGATGACAGGAAAGAAAATGAATTAACTAAATAGTAATCAATTTATTTAAATTTTGTCAAGTAAATAGGTTAATATATTATACTTATAGGTTGTGTTAAAATAGAAAAACTAAAATCACATTAAAATCTGAGCAACCCATAAACCTAAATAAGTACCTAAAGCAGTTCCAATAGAACCTGCTAATAAGCCTGGTAGTTCTAAGTCTTTTCTGCCCAAACTGGCTGCGCAAACAGGTGCAGATGCTGCACCACCTACATTAGCATTTGATGCCACACCAATAATATCCCAATCTATTTTAAATATAAAGCCACCTATTCCAAATAGTATAAGCCCGTGAATAACGATTAAAGTAATATCCCAGCGTAAAAGCGTAAAAGCTATATCTCCACTTTTTATCAATGCTTCTATATCGCAAAAGGCACCAATAACTGCTAAAAAAAGCAATAATAAAATTAAACCCATCACCTTTGCCCCTTGTAATTTTTGGATAAAAGAAAACTGAGCTAATACCAAAGCGATGGTTGTTAGTGTTATTATTGAAGGAACTTGAGGTAAGTAAACAGACAATAAACGAGATAAGAATAAAGTAAAGAAACCAATGGCTACTAATATAGAAATATCTAAAATATTGATTTTTGAATCGGTATTACTCATTAATGCCCTTAATTCTACATCAGATAAATTCTCCATTCCTTTTGGGATATTTCTTTTTCTGGGAAATAATTTTTGAAAGATGATAGGTAATAAAATGGTAAGTAATATCCATACCGAACCTACAATATTATCTACCGCATTAATGGCAGCATATAAGGTGCCATTTTTATTCATATCATATTCTAAACCTACGGCATTTAAATTTGCGCTTCCACCCGTATATGTTCCGGTAAACATGCCTGCCACTGCAAAAGCTTTTGGTATTTGATGATTTTGTGGTGAAATAATTTGATAGCTTATCAATGCTCCGGCTACTGTTGCTAAAGAACCTAATAAAAACATCATGAGCATGGGTAAACCGGCTTTTTTTAAGTCGTTTAATTTTACGTCTAATAAAAGGTAAAAAATACCTAATGGTGCTGCGTATTCGAAAATTTGATTGTAAAGATTAGGAGAGTTTGTTGAGGACGGTATAATTTTAAGGTTAGCCAAAATTGCTCCAAAAATAATAACTAATAATGCTGAACCTACGTATTTGAAATAACGCTGCTTACCTAACCACTCGGAAAAAGCTACCAGAAAAAGTAAAACAGCAATTAAATACGCGGGCTCTCTGACAAAATCCATATTTAAAATTGAACAAATACAATATATTAATTAATTCTAATAAGTTAAAGTTCAGGAATATAATTTCTGATTATTGCCTCATTGATGGGATAATTGAAGAGAAAGTTTTCTTGCGTTAAGGAACGAAACGACATCCTTTTTTTGCTACTGCCATGATGCAAATAGCAAAAAAAGATATGGTGTAGAGCTCCAAGGGTCCGAAGGACTCCTTTGAAGAGTCACATTGTGACCTGTTATCCAGATAGCTATCGGGACGCCCTAATTAATATCACACAAAAAAATCCCCAATCTCTTCATCAGAAATTGAGGATTTATATTGTTAAACTAAATTGTCATTAGTTATCGGTCTTATGACCCCCAACCTCCGACTAATTTTATGCGTCTGCTTTTGGAGCTTCTTCTCTCGGCGGACGAGGTAAAAGCGCTTTTCTGGAAAGTTTAAACTTTCCTTGTTTATCCACTTCTAATAATTTAACCTTCACTTCATCACCAACCTGGAAAATACCGTCCATAGACTCGTAACGCTTCCAGTCAATTTCTGAGATGTGTAATAACCCGTCTTTACCCGGCATAATCTCTACAAAAGCACCAAATGGCATAATAGATTTCACTTTACCTTCGTAAGTTTCGCCTACTTCTGGTTTAGCTACAATGTTTTTGATACGCGTTACCGCTTGATCTATTGCTGCTTTATTATCGGCAAATATTTGAACGTGACCTTTGTTATCTTTCTCTTCTATAGAGATAGTAGCGCCAGTTTCGCGTTGCATTTCCTGGATTATTTTACCACCCGGACCTATAATTGCACCAATAAATTCTTTATCGATCACTAAACCTACAATACGTGGTGCATGAGGTTTGAAATCTTCTCTTGGCGCAGACATGGTCTTGCTAATTTCGTCTAAGATGTGTAAACGTCCTTCTCTCGCTTGATCTAAAGCTTGAGATAAAACCTCGTAAGATAAACCGTTTACTTTTAAATCCATTTGGCAAGCCGTGATACCGTTTTTGGTACCCGTTACTTTAAAATCCATATCTCCTAAATGATCTTCATCACCTAAAATATCTGATAAAATAGCATATTTCCCAGTTTTCTCATCGGATATTAATCCCATTGCAATACCAGAAACTGGAGCTTTTAATTGAATACCAGCATCCATTAAAGCTAATGTACCCGCACAAACGGTAGCCATAGAAGAAGAACCGTTAGATTCTAAAATATCTGAAACCACACGGATAGTGTAAGGATTATCTACATCTGCAGGTAAAACTTTCCTGATTGCTCGCATGGCTAAATTACCATGACCCACTTCTCTACGACCTACTCCCCTATTTGGACGAGCCTCGCCAGTAGAAAATGCTGGGAAATTATAGTGTAATAAGAATTTGTTGTATCCATTGATGAATGCACCATCAATCATTTGCTCATCGTCTTTAGCACCCAATGTAACTGTGGTTAAAGATTGTGTTTCGCCACGTGTAAAAATTGCAGAACCGTGAGCAGAAGGTAAATAACCTACTTCGCTCCAAATTGGACGAATTTCGTTAGTTTTTCTTCCGTCTAATCTAATTCCTTCATCTAATAACAATGTTCTTACGGCATCGTATTGTACGTCGTGAAAATATTTTTTAGCTAAAAACTTGATGCTGTCTGTAGCATCAGCACCTAAAGCTTCTAAAACTTCTGTTTGGATTGCTTTGAAAGCAGAAGAACGATAGTCTTTACCTGAGTTAGATTTCGCAACTGCATAAACCTTATCGTAAGTATCGGCAGAGATTTTAGCTTTAAGGTCTAAATCGCTGTTCTCGTGACTATAAGTACGCTTTACTGTTTTTCCGGTTAATCTGGTTAACTCTTCTTGTGCAGCACATTGCTTTTTAATGGCAACATGTGCAAATTGAATGGCTTCTACTAAATCAGCTTCGGCAATTTCATTAGCCTCGCCTTCAACCATGTTGATGTCTTTTGCAGAACCAGCAACAATAAATTCTAAAGTAGCTCTTTCTAACTCGGTACGAGTAGGGTTAATCACCAATTTACCATCAACTTTAGCAACACGCACTTCAGAAATTGGTCCGTTAAACGGAATATCTGAAACAGCTAAAGCAGCCGAAGCAGCTAAACCAGCTAAAGCATCGGGCATAATGTCTTTGTCAGACGAAATTAAAGAAATCATTACCTGAGTATCGGAGTGATAATCTTCTGGAAATAAAGGACGTAATGCCCTATCTACCAATCTAGAAATTAATACTTCATAGTCAGATAATCTAGCTTCTCTTCTTAAGAAACCTCCAGGTATACGACCAGCTGCCGCATATTTCTCCTGATAATCAACGGATAAAGGAAGGAAGTCGACACCTTCTTTTGCATCTTTGTTACTAACAACGGTTGCTAATAGCATCGTATTTCCTTGTCTCACTACTACTGAACCATCAGCTTGTTTAGCCAATTTTCCAGTTTCGATCTCAATTATACGGCCATCGCCTAAATCGATCGACTGCTTAATTACATTTAAACTCATATTTATTTTTTTGTCGTTGCGAAAATACGGTTTTTATCTCTGTTTTACAGAGGGCTATGGTAAAATGTTTGTTTTATGATTTTTTTGTGTTTGAGGTGGGGATTGAAGAAGTGGATTGGTTTCTAGAGAGCTGTAGTGATTTGTTTGAATACAATGCAATGCTTTCCCAAACATAGATTGCTACAACCCGAAGAAAAATTGGGTCTCTCTACAAAGAAGCTCCTTTAAAACAATTATAAATTAGACGGCACTGCAAAATGTAAAGTAAAAGGTTTTCGCCATTTCAAATCAGGAAAAGGAAAGAAATTCCTCCATTCAATTCAAAAAAAATCAACTTTGTAATATCCTCAAAGACCAAATCATCTTGTTATTTATCATTCAAATACATTATATTTTGTTTAAACTTTTCTTTTAGGTTGATCTTATTTTTTAAAAATCTTTTTTATCTAGTTTAAACTTCGGCATGGTTCTTATAATAATTATAGTGATTAAAATCTTTTTAATCGATAACCATTATTTAATTATAAAAACATCATGGCAGAAATTAAAATTGAAAAGAAAAACCCAATTTGGCCTTGGATCCTGGTTGGTGTAATTATCCTCGCTTTGATTCTTTATTTCTTTGTATTTAAAGATTAAAACAATAGTCTATTTGGCAACGACGGCAAAGACACCACCTCCATGGGAATGGAAAATCAAAATAATAATGATGATGCAGTTATGGCATATATCAATTTTATTAAAGCTGATACAAATAGCATGTCTCTAAACCATGAGTACAGCCAAGAAGCATTAACAAAATTAGCAAACGCTACAGAAGCCATTTCTAATAAAACTGGGGTTGATGTAAAAGCTAATTTGGATGAAGTAAAACAACTTTCTCAGAGTATTACAGAAAACCCTTCAGTTAGCACACATGCAGATAACATCAAAAGAGCTAGTATCATTATTGCGACAGCATTAGGAACCATCCAAAAAGCAAAATTTGGTGATTTAAGTGCAGAAAGTGACCAATTAATGGATGATGCTAAAACTGTAGAGGAAAATGATTTAACATTGGATCAAAAAAATACAGTAAAAACTTTTTATAATACTGCAGCTGATTTATTGCAGAAAATGAATAATAATTATTAACCTTCAAAAAATAATAATCATGAAAAATGAAAATAAAGACCTATACTACCTATCTGATTTATCTGATTATAAGGTAGCAGAAGATTATCCCGACGTTACAACCTGGGAAGTTCAGGATGTAGATTATAGAAAGGTTGGTGTAGTAGATGCACTCTTGGTAAGTAAATCTGCTGAGCGTGTGGTTTATTTAGATGTTGAAGTTGATAAAAGTGTGATTGAAGAAGGACATGAAACTTATGGTAAACCTACCAAACATGGTGTCCATGAGTTTTTAAACAAAGACGGCGAAGAACACCTTATTATTCCAATTGGGTTAGTGAAGTTAGACGAGAAACATAAAATTGTTCATGCCCATCAAATAAATTACTCAACTTTTGTTAAAACAAGCAGATATAGTAAAGGAAATGATATTCAAAGAGATTATGAATTAGGTGTTTACAAAACTTACATTCCGGATGAGGAGGAATATAATTCTGATGAAAACTTTTACGAAAGAGACTCTTTCAAGTTAAAATAGGAATCACTTACGAATTTAAAAAAGCATTGTTTTGTACACAATGCTTTTTTTTTGCCTTATAGTTTGTAATTTCTTTTAAAAATTATCTTTTGAAGTTATCCTTTATTCTAGAAAAAGCCTCGCCCCAAAGAAAAATAGGGTCTCGCTCTAATTAGTTTCTTTAGGAAATTAAAAAGTAGAACAGCTATGCAGAATGCTTACAACACACAAACTCGTTGTTTACTAGTATTAATCTATTGCTGTGATTTTAAGAATATATGCTTTACCTAAACTAAGCTTAAAATGTTTCCCTTGTAGTAAGTCCTTTATTTTAGCATCGCTAATGAGTACTTCATATAAGTCTCTAGCTACCGCAGAGCCTGAAATATTATTTTTTACTTTTCCATTTTGCAACTCTAAACTAAATCCATAATCGGATTTATTTCTGTTGCCTAGGCTGTGAAAATCAGATTTTGTAAAGTTGATTTCTTGTTCTTCTGTTAAAGCCTTTTTGAACTGAATAGCAAAGACTGGCAGGTATCTTTTCCAAAGCGGAAAATATAAATTTGTTTCTATCATCTACTTAAATTTGTATTAAAACGGATTATAATTCTGCTAAAGTAAACAAATTTGTGGTGTATAGAAGCTAATCATTTCCTATTTACAGTCTATTTTTACCTTGCCACTTATTTTTATGGTAATTTATTTTTTTTCTTAAGAACAAAAAACCATGCTGTGAGACCTATTAACGAAGTGTATTTAAAACCACAAAATAAAAGGAATTAATAATATGGATAAAGCTATTTCAATAATTCCAATTCTAAAAAAACATATAGTTTGAAAAGAATTTTTAAGAAAATTTCCATTTTAAATCTCTTCCTCATTATATTTGTAGTCATCTAAAAATGAATGAAAAATGTATTCTAAAACTATCTTGACAATTATTTTTATTGGCGGTTTATTTACCTGTTTTGCCCAAAATAAAAATGAAAAATACTTGGTTAGTGATTATCCAGAAGGCTATTATAACACTTTAGAAGATTTCATTAACAAGAACGTTTCTCCCCTTGGCGATATCACTAGAGTTGATTTGAAAAATCTGAATGAGATTGCTGCTAACGAAGTTGTTGAACAGTTTTTCTTTGTTACGCTACCCGATTTCGCTAAATTAAAAAAAGTATTTGCAGTTTCTAAAGGTGGTAATTTATACATCAGACAAGCTTATTTTACTAAATATGCTAGCAAAGGAGACCGAGTTGATGCCGCTGTGAATCCAAACTCCTACCATAAAGTACTTATGGATGGTAATTTCTTATACTTAGAATGTGTTTTTGCGAATACTTGGAAAACTGGTGTAGGCTATAATACGGGAATTGCAGGCTTGGAGATGGCCAATTCTGCTTACCAATCAAAACCTATCATATTCAATTTTGAAACCCAAAAATTTGATTTATTTAGAAATTGTGAAGACTTAAATCTCTTTTTACTTTCTAGAAACTCGGAGTTGAAACAGGATTGCGATAAAAGATACCTGACGCTTAAGCAGGTTAAAGAGATTTTACGGGTAGAAATAGAAAAACAATAAGCTTTAAGGTTTTTGGATTAAACTAGTTTTTAATTGGAAGTGAGATTAGTAATTCTATATTATTTGGGAATCTGTAGTAATGCTGAGCTGTTCAACATATTCCAATGGGCATGTCGAACTTAAAAATAAAAAGGATTTGTAATCCCTTTAATGGTATTCATTTTGAGTTTGATTTCCCTTAAACTATTGTCCAATGGAATGGACTTGTTAGAGCTCTGTAATTATATCTAAATATCATAAATTTATTCTTGTGGATTAAAAATCTATTTTATCTGGAATTTGACATGCCCTGCGGAACATGTCGAACAGCAGAACATGTCGAACAGCGGTTTACTATTATTAACTTTTCCTAAAACAAGTAAGGTTTTTCTACCATTTCAAAATTAATCCAAATACTTAATTCCAGTTAATTCTTCAGAAACTTTCCAAAGCTTACGGGCTATTTCTTTGTTTTTAGAAAGCAGAGAGCTGTCCGCTTTTCCGGGTTCTCCTTTCATCTCTTGAAAACCTGTTGGGCCGTAATAATCACCCCCTTTTACAACATCATTTAAAGCAGCCATTAAAGTAGGCTTTGCGCCATCTTCAGCACTTTGACTAAAAAATAAATTAAATATTGGGCTTATTAATCTGAAACCCGCAGGCATGTAATTCCATAAATTGGTTAGGGAAACACCAGGGTGTGAAGCCACAGAAATGGTTTTAGAACCTTTGGACTTTAATCGTCTGTCCATCTCATAAGCAAACATTAAGCAAGCCAATTTGCTTTGCCCGTAAGCTTCCCACTTTTTATAAGCTCTCTTATTAAACTGTAAATCGTCGAAATATATTTTCCCATTTTTATGCGCAATACTGCTTAAAGTAACTATTCTGCTATTCTCGGTTTTTTCTAAAGTAGGCAGCAACAATCCAGTTAATAAAAAATGACCTAAATAATTTGTGCCTAACTGGCTTTCAAAACCATCCTCGGTTAGAGAATAGGGAGGAACCATAATGCCGGCATTATTTACTAAAAGATCTAATTTTTGATGATTTTTTAGAAATTCATCGGCGAAAGTCTTAACAGATTTTAATGAGGAAGTATCTATTTTTATGATCTCTAACTTGGCACTTTTAACCTTCTTTTGAATCTCGTTTACAGCATCTTGTGCTTTCTTTAAGTTTCTGCAAGCCATAATGACTAGGAAACCTTTTTTTGCCAAGGCTTTAGCAGTTTCAAATCCCAAACCAGAGTTTGCTCCTGTTACTATTGCTATTTTCTCTTTTTGAAGGGGCGTTTTGTCTATGTTAGATGATTTCATACTTAATAAATATAATTGTTATTAAATAAGTTTTTTAAAAAGGTGTTTTATTTGAAAAGGTTCTAACTCGCTGTTCATTATGTTTTCAAAACGAATAGAAATTGCAAATAAAGAAGCATTTGCAATTTGCCTACCTAAAATTGTGAGATATCCCGCCCGCTGGTTGAAGTATTGGCGAGCAAGTTCACCTGCAAATCAAAAATATTAACGAGCTGTTCGACATGTTCCCAATGCTATTATGTTAAGATAATTTTATTTATTTCGCGTCATTTCGACCCGCCAACTGGCGGAGAGAAATCTCATAAACAGGCATTGAAGCGAAAAAGAAGATAGAAATGGAAACATACAAGTGTGATGTCTCCTATCGTCGACATAACGAAACACATTAACTTAATAGCATTGGGAATGTTACGAAAGTCATGTCGAACTTATAAATGAAAAGGATTTGTAATCCTTTAAATGATATTCATTCTGAATTTGATTTTTGCGTAAACTATTGTACAAAGGACTTGCTAGAGCTCTGTAATTATGTCTAAATATCATGAATTTATTCTTGTAGAATAAAAATCCGCTTTATCTGGAGCAGATTTAGAAACTAGCCCTTAAAACATACTTAACCTATTTTTCAACTGCTTACATCGTTAAATTGATTTCTAATATAAGAATCCTCCGGTTTTTATAATCGAAATAAAAATCTGTTGAACATGTAAAAGGATAATATGTGGGTTATCCCGAAAAAATCTCTCAACTCAAAAAACCATATTAATTGAATAGGAAAATACAAATTCCTATTTTTGCATCTATGGAAGACCAAACACCAAAAAATTCTCGTCGGGTGCGATACAAAGGCACACACCCAAAGTCTTTTAAAGAAAAGTACAAGGAGTTGAATCCTGAAAATTTTTTGGAAGATGTAGAGAAAGTGATGCAGCAAGGTCGCACTCCCGCTGGGATGCACCGTTCTATTTGTGTTGGCGAGATTTTGGAATTTTTAAATATTCAGCCAGGCCAAATTGGTATGGATGCTACTTTAGGTTATGGCGGACATAGTTTAGAAATGTTGAAGTGTTTGGTACCAAACGGTCATTTATATGCCATAGATGTTGACCCTTTTGAGTTACCCAAAACTAGAGATCGGTTAGCTGCTTTGGGTTACGGACCTGAGGTATTGACGATTAAGAAAATGAATTTTTCTGGTATCGATTTACTTGCAGAAGAGTCTGGACCTTTAAACTTTGTTTTGGCCGATTTAGGTGTCTCGTCTATGCAGATAGATAACCCCGACAGAGGTTTTTCTTTTAAAATTGATGGGCCTTTAGATTTAAGATTAAACCCAAATAGTGGGAAATCTGCTGCTGCCCTATTGAAAAATATTAGTCAAGATAAATTAGTAGCGTTATTTATAGATCATTCTGACGAACCTTATGCAGAGCAAGTTGCTGCGTCAATAATACAAGCAATAAAACGAGGGGAACAAATTACCACCACCACTCAGCTTAAAGAGATTATTAAGGAATGTTTGGCTTTTCTTCCTCCTGCTAGCAGAGCCGAGGAAGTCAAAAAAACTTGTCAGCGTTGTTTCCAAGCTTTAAGAATTGAAGTAAATAATGAATTTGGCGTTTTAGAAAAGTTCTTAGAAAAACTTCCTTATGCTTTGGCTTCTGGCGGTAAAGTGGCCATTCTTTCTTTTCACTCTGGCGAAGACCGTAGGGTTAAGAAAATATTTAAGGCTTTGTATAATGCTGGTGTTTATAGTGAGATTGCTCCAGATCCCATCAAGGCATCGGCAGAGGAAATCAATAGTAATCCTAGAGCGAGGTCGGCGAAATTGAGATGGGCGATTAAGACTTAGGGTTTTTTCGATTTTACGCTTTATTTGACACCCTATATTGCGTTAACGATTTAAGCGACAGCTTTTTTATTGCCTGAGATACAATGCAGGTTGCAATAAAAAACTATAGCGAAAAGCGTGTTTAAACGCCCAAAAAATAATCCTAATAAACAATAAAATTAACTTGTTACCGCAGCTTTTTCCTCTTTCAAAAGTTGAGATAACCCTGCTCCTGCGGCTAACAATTCTTGGGTAATGGTTTTCGTATAGTCGGTAATTTCTGCTTTAAAATCTTTTACAGATGCGCCAGAACGTATTTCTTCTAGTCTTTTTTCCCATTGTCCGGTTAACTCTGCTTGCGCTATTTTTTTTTCTTTTACCACTTCGTAAACGGCTAAACCTTTGGTAGATGGAACTAAGTTTTTCTTCTCTCGGGTAATATATTCTCGCTTAATTAAGGTTTCTATAATAGATGCTCGGGTTGCTGGTGTACCTAATCCACTATCTTTCATGGCGTAGCGTAACTCCTCGTCGTCTATATCTTTACCGCAGGTTTCTAAAGCTTTTAATAAAGTGGCTTCGTTATATAATGGTTTTGGTTTGGTTTGCTTTTCTAAAATCGCTTTGTTACTTACATCCAAATCTTCGCCCTCTTTTACTTTAGGTAAGGTAGCATTGTCCTCGTCTTTTTTGTCTTCATCATTATCGTTAAAAACAGAACGCCATCCTTCGGACTGAATAACAGTACCGTTAGCGACGAAATCGGCACCAGAAGTAATGATGATTTTGGTAGTTTCTTTCAAACATTCTTTATGAAAAGCTTCTATCATGCGGCCTACCACCATATCATAAACTACTTGTCGGTCTGATGAAAGCTGACCAGCGTTTTCTCCTGTAGGAAGAATGGCGTGGTGATCGGTTACTTTTTTAGCATTTACACTTCTTTTATTGAGTTTAAAACTTAATAATTCGGTGGCTTGCTTGCCAAATAAAGGATGATTGGTAAATTTTGAGATCAAGTCTGGAACGGTGGCAAAAACATCGTCTCCAATAAACCGACTTCCGGTACGGGGATAAGAAACCAGTTTACTTTCGTATAGGTTTTGCAAAATACCTAAAGTTTGGTCGGCTGTATAACCCTTTTTTCTATTGGCTTCTTGTTGTAAACTGCTTAAATCATGCAATAAAGGTGGTGGTTCTTTTTTGGCTTTAGCTTCTACACTTTTAATATGACCACCTTTTGGATGTCCGTTTGCTACGTCTAAAACCTGATCTAAAACTGCTTGTGCAGCTTCTTTATCTTTATAATTTACGGTGGATATTGCCCTAAACAATTGCCCTTCTTTATTTAACTGAATGGCAACCTGGAAAAAGATTTGCGGAATAAAGTTTTTAGTTTCTAAAAACCGACTACAAATCATGGCTAAGGTGGGCGTTTGCACTCGTCCCAAAGAAAGCACTGACCTGTTACCGGCAGAAATACTGAGCGCTTGTGTGGCGTTCATGCCTACTAACCAATCTGATTCTGAACGGCAATGAGCCGAATTAAATAGCGTATCGTAATCTGTCCCAGGTTTTAGGTTGCGGAAACCATTTTTGATGGCTTCGTCTGTTTGGGAGGAAATCCACAACCGACGGAAAGGTTTTTTGCATTTGAGGAAATAGTAAATGTACCTAAAAATAAGCTCGCCTTCCCTCCCGGCATCGGTAGCCACAATAATTTCGGTACATTCATCAAACAAAGCTTTAATTACATCTAGCTGTTTTCTAACTGCAGGATCTTCTACCATCCCATCTTTAGTTTTTACTTTTCTAATGGCTAGTTTAAACTTTGCAGGCAACATAGGCAGGTTTTGCTTGTGCCAGCCATAATAACCATAATCTTGTGGTGGCGCCAGTTGTAAAAGATGGCCAAATGCCCAAGTAAAAGAATAGCCTTTACCTTCTATATAACCAGCTTTTTTTTGGTTTGCACCAAATACTTTGGCTAATTCTCTGGCTACTGATGGTTTTTCGGCTATAACAACTTTCATTCTAGAGTTTAATCAGGAGCGGCAAAGTAAGCACTATTCAACAATTTCTGATAGATTTTTTACTAACAGAGCTATGGAATACACTAATTAAAAAAGCTAAGAAGCCATATTTATTTAGAGTTCAGTATTTTAAATTGGTTTTGAATATTAAAGAAATTCAGAAACAACTATTTGTATAAAGATTCCACAAATTCTCTGCCTTTTGGAGTAATTACAGCGGTTAACTTATGGATTTCTTTCCAGTTGATTTTGATGTAGCCTATGGCCTCCAATTCTTCATATTCGGCTTGCATACCACCTAAAATAGATGAATGTTGTTGATGATCAATATTTTTCATGATTGATTCTAATTCGGCTCTTTCCATGATGCTTAATTATTAAGGTTTATTTGACGAAAACAATCTACAAAATATATGCCGAAAGCTACTAAATCTACTATAAGTTATTTATTATCAGGGAATTTATATTGCACTTACTAAACAATAATATCAAACTACAACAAAAAATTAATTACTTACTACAACCTTTTGTATCTATAAAGGATGCTTTTTGTTATACCAGAGCAAATAATCTAACATCAAGGTTTTTTTGTGCTTATCTTGATCAAATAACCCGGCTAATTCTTCATCGTCTGCTAAAATTTTCTTTAAAACCTTTTTATCTAACGCTACAATATATCCAGTTTCCATATTGATGATATAATCTATCAATACGTTAACAGATGAACCACCATTTGACATCATCATACCGCCAGCACCCATAGAAAAACCACCAGAAGAGCTGCTGCCTATCGCTTTGTAGGTAGTGTATCTCCCATAATTCTCCATCTTGTAAAATTCAGTCCTTGGGTTGACATTAAAAATAGATGTGGTAGAAATACTTTTATTGAAATAGAAATTAGTTCCATCACAAATTCCATAAGGAGAGCCTACACTATCTTTTTGTTTTGCAGAAATATCTAATCTATATACGTTAAAGTTTTTATCAGAGAAAATGCTTCCAATAACTTTACTCTTAGGTATAATTGCGTAATTTAATTCTTTAGTAGGTTTATTATCTCTAAAATTTTCGAAAGTTTCATAAATCCCTTTTTTATATTGGAATTTCGCTATTTCTTGAGTTTGAGATTGAACGGTATCTAAAGAAAATAACAAGAAAATAATTAAGTTATAAAGATGTTTCATTGATTAAATAAATTAGTGAAAAAACCGCTGTAATTTTAATGAATTTTATTGATGTTTTAAATTGGTTTCCGAGAATTGTTTCTTTAATTTCAAAAAGATTTAAACCAGCAAAACATGCCCAATCAAATCTTCAAAAATATCAATCATCAAATCTACAAAAACCCCGATTTGGTAGATTATGCCTTTCCAAATACTTTAATTCAGCAAATTATAGAAGAGCAATACGCTCATTTAAATTGGCAAATATTGGGTAAGTCTTATCAAGACCGACCAATTTCTATGGTGCAAATTGGGACTGGACCCATTAAGGTTTTATTATGGAGCCAAATGCATGGCGACGAGCCTACCGCAACTGCTGCCATGTTTGATGTTTTAAACTTTTTAGAAAGCCAAGAAGAGTTAGCGCAGGAAATTAAAAAGCATTTAAGCATCTATTTTATTGCCGTGGTTAATCCCGATGGGCAAGAGATTCACACTCGCAGGAATGCACAACAAATAGATATTAACCGAGATTATTTAGCGCTACAATCACCAGAAGCGAACATATTAAAAGACGCTTTTATAAAAATAAACCCCAATTTTGCTTTTAACCTTCATAGTCAAGGAACATTATACCGCTCCACCAATCAAGAAGAAGTTGCCATCGCTTTACTTGCTCCAGCTGCAGATAAACACCTTTCCCAAACTTGGGAAAGAGAGCAAGCCATGAAGGTGATAGTAGAAATTAATCATTTGCTTCAAAGATTGATACCACAAAAAGTCGCCAGATTTAAAGACGAGTACGAACCAAGAGCCTTTGGCGATAATTTTCAAAAACATTGTCCCACCATTTTAGTAGAAGCTGGTTATATAGCTCAAGATGCTGACAGAAGTTACATCAGAGAGTTATATTTTTATGCCTTGTTAACAGCTTTTCAAAGCATTTTATCTAAGAGCTATCAAGAAATTGATCTACTCAATTATTTCATGATTCCCTTACAAACACAATCCGGTTTAACTATTAAAATAGAGAATCTTGAGCCTAACCCAGGAAAACCATACACCATAGATTTAGGCTTAACAGCACTAAAAAGCTTCAATCCAGATTTTAGAACTTTTGAAACCGCTTATCAACTCACAGAAATTGGCGATTTACATTTGCAAAGTGCTTCTGAAACCATTAATGCAAAAGATTTATTGTTTATTGGAGAGCTCAACCTAGAAAAACCCGCCGATATCACTTTATTAGACCAGCATGGACATACCGTGTTCGAGATTAAAATGGGAGTAAAAGTTTGATATATCCTAAAACTTTATAACCTTTAGCTACAAAATAAATTCATGGCATTAAATTACGTTTGGATCGCTTTTTTTCTGGTCTCTTTTATAGTTGCGCTGGTTAAACTTATTTTTTTTCAAGATTACCAAATCTTCCAAACCATTGTAAACAGCACCTTTGATATGTCTAAAGCTGGTGCCGAAATTTCTTTAGGCCTCATTGGCCTCATGACTTTTTGGTTAGGGATTATGAAGGTTGGCGAAAAAGGTGGAATGATTAATATTTTCGCCCGAATAGTAGGTCCATTTTTTGCTAAAATATTTCCAGAAATTCCTAGAAATCATCCTGCTTTAGGTTCTGTATTGATGAATTTTTCGGCCAATATGCTCGGTTTAGATAATGCCGCAACTCCGCTAGGCTTAAAAGCCATGAAAGAACTGCAAGAGTTAAATCCGCAAAAAGATACTGCCTCTAATGCACAAATTATGTTTTTGGTGCTCAATGCATCCAGCTTAGTTTTAATACCCACAAGCATTATGGCTTTTAGAAAAGCAGCTGGCGCAGCAGACCCATCCGATGTTTTTGTGCCTTGTTTGTTAGCCACATTTTTCTCTACTCTAGTGGGTTTGGTAGTTACCTGTTTATACCAAAAAATCAACCTTTTTCAAAAAACAATACTCTTATATTTAGGTGCCGCAGCAGCCGTTATTTTAGGTACATTATATTATTTCACCACGTTAAATCAAAATCAAATTAGTTTAGTTTCTGGTGTGGTAGGTAATGTTTTATTGTTCAGTATCATAGTCTCTTTCATCACATTGGCATTTTTTAGAAAGGTTAACGTTTTCGAAACCTTTATAGAGGGTGCAAAAGAAGGCTTCGAAATTGCCATTAAAATCATCCCTTATTTGGTAGGTATTTTAGTTGCTGTGGGCGTTTTACGTGGTTCTGGAACCTTAGATTTTATTACCCAAGGCATTGGTAGTTTAGTCGGACTTTTTGGTTTAGATACTGGCTTTGTTCCTGCGCTTCCTGTCGCATTTATGAAACCGCTAAGCGGAAGTGGAGCCCGAGGATTAATGGTAGAATTAATGAATACAAGCGGTCCAGATAGCTTTGCCTCTAAGGTTGCTTGCGTAATACAGGGCTCTACCGAAACTACTTTTTATGTTTTAGCCATTTACTTTGGGTCGGTAGCGATTAAGAAAACCCGACATGCTTTGCCAGCAGCATTATTGGCCGAGCTTGCTGGTGTAACAGCAGCCATCATCATTTCTTACATATTTTTTAAATAGCCTAGATAATAACGAAGAAACTCGTCCTAATAGCCCACTACGGAAGAAAAGCAAAAATGGTAGGCTTTGTGAATAATCATTTTTCTTTCTTAAAGAAATGTAATTAACCGCGTAAGGTACAACTGCCAGTTATATGGATCAAACCTGATTAACGTTAGATAAAAAGTTAATCCTCCCAAAAGGAGGCGATGCTCAAATGGATACCGAAAGTGAATTAGATGGAATAATTTTCTTTAGAGACCCACTTGGCAAACACCTACACGAACCCGATGTACAATTGTTGATGCGCATTTGCGATGTACGCAATGTAGCTATTGCCACCAATCCAGCTACAGCAAAACTGATTTTAGCTGGGTTAAGTTTGTAAGTTATTTGGTGGCGGCCCCGCAAAAGCGGGCTAGGTCACAAAGTGACTCCTTTGGAGCTGTACAGGGGTTTCGTTAAGCTTTTTTCACAAAAAGCTCAACCATTCGTTACACTCCTGCCCTTACCATCCTGGCCGCAAAACCTATATTGTGGAAGCTATCTATTTAAAACCATTTTGTAATGTTGTATTCCCGCTTCCTCAAACATTTCGCCTTCTGCAACAAAATTGGCTTTTAAGTATAAAGGCATGGCACTAACTTGTGCATGTAAATAAATGTACGTAGCGCTTTCTGGTAAATCATTAATAACAAATTGTACCATTTTACTGGCAATTCCTTTTCCTCTAAATTCTGGTAAAACGGCAAAACGTTCTAATTTAAAACCTTTTTCTGTTTGTCGCCACCTACAAGCACCAGCAGGAATTTCATTACAAGTAGCCAAAAAATGAGTAGAAACTTCTTCGTTTTCCCATTCTAAATCCGGCGGACAGTTTTGCTCTTCTACAAAAACGATAGTTCTTATTTGGTAAACTTTAGCTAATTCTTGTTCGCTATCAACTTTTAAAACCTGTATTAAATCCATAATCAAAAGTAAAAATCTAAATCAAATTGTTTGGTAAAAATTATACTATTTGTGAAAGAATTAATTTACTTAAGATTTATAAAAATGAATATTACCAAACATGTTTACTCGTTCAGGTTTTGCATTAACGAGTACAGTAGATCCCGTTCAAAGTGTTTAAATGAATAGGTTTTTATCTGCTTCTCGTCATATCAACGATAGGAGATATCACACAAATAAGTGGCAAATACTAAGTATAAACCTTAATTGTGTAACCAATCGTTTCACGAAATAACGAAAAGCCTTAAATGATAACATTGAGATACACGCCAAAGTCATTATTTAAAAGATTGTTTTACGTTAAAGATTGTTTAAAAGAATCCTTCGGAGAGGCGACATCCCAATGTCATTAAGTTGAGAAATTTATCACTTATTCGCGTCATTTTTCTCAGCCAGCTGGAGGAGAAAAATCTCATAAATTGGTATTAATGCGAAAATGAAGATAGTATTGGCAACCTACAAATGTGATGTCTCCTATCGTCGACATGAAGCAACGCCTTAAATAATGACATTGGGTGGCATCCTTTTATTCTTTTTCAGAAAAAAGATACAGTCCCGAGAAATCAGGATTAAAACGCCCAAATACTAATTAAAAATATTGTCTCTTGTCAGAAATTGGATGATATCATCAAATAAAAAACAAAAAAATATAAAATTTAGCTTTGAAATTAATATAAAAACCTAAATTTAAAATCTCACCTTAAATTAATCCATGAAACTAGTTTTCAAAAAAATATACCTAAGCTTAATTACAATTTTCATCTTTCAAAGTAGCTGGGCTCAGGAAAAAGTATCGTTAGCGCAAATGGCGCAAAAAAATGCAAAATTGGTTTTTGATGTCCCGGCAGAAAAAACATATCTCCATTTTGATAAACCCTACTATGCTGTTGGTGATACCATTTGGTTTAAAGCTTATGTAACTTTAGAAAACCAAACGCCTTCTACTTTAAGTAAAATTTTGTACGTAGAGCTTATTAACCAGAAAGATTCTTTAGTAGAAAGTTTGAAAATTCCAGTAGCAAACTCCGTAGCAGTGGGCAGTTTCGCATTAACCTTTCCAGATTTTAAAGAGGGTAATTACCATCTCAGAGCTTACACTAAATGGATGCTGAATAGCAACGAATCTTATTTTTTTAAGAAAAATATTGTGGTAGGAAATGCTTTAAACAAGTATTTAAAAACTAATGTAAACTACAAAGGGACCATAACAGAAAAAGGACAAAAGGTAAACAGCAAAATATCTTTAAAAGACGAAACCGGTAAACCTTATGCCAATAAAAAAGTGAGCTGGGAAGCCTATGCAGATTATGAGCGAGTGGATAAAGGAAAAGCGACAACAGATGCACAAGGAAATATCAATATAGATTTTGGTGCCTCTAGCAAAGTAGCCTTAAATAGTGGTTACTTACAAATTGAATTGGAAACTAGCGATGGTAGAATATTAAAAGACAAACTATCTCTGAAAACAGCCATTTTAGAAAACGATTTACAGTTTTTTCCAGAAGGGGGTGAATTGATAGATGGTATTAACAGCGTTGTTGCTTATAAAGCGCTCAGGTCTGACGGATTGGGGGCTAATTTTAAAGCTAGAATTAGCGATGAAGCTGGCGAAACTGTTGCTAATATGCTATCAAGTCATTTAGGGATGGGGAGTTTTAATATGACCCCCAAGGCTGGAAAAAAATATTTTGTGAATGCTATTTTTGAAAATGGCGAACAAAAAACCTTTACACTCCCACAGATAAAAGCCAGTGGAATAACCATTAGCACTTTACAAAAACAAGATAGCTTATACATTTCTATTAAAGGAAACGATGCCTATTTAACCCAAAATAGGAATAAGATTATGTATATAATTGCCCAGAATAACCAAAATTTGTACTACGCTGCGCAAACTTTATTGCGTTTAAAAGAAAATACCATTACCATACCTCTTGATAAATTACCTACTGGAATTTTGGTTGTTTCTTTATTAAATACAGATTTTGACCCACTAACAGAAAGACTAACTTTTATTAAAAGAAAAGACGATTTACAAATTGCACTTAAGCCTGATTTAGCCAGTTATAACGGCCGACAGAAAATTAATTTTGGCATCCAAACAACGGGATTTAATATGGCTGAGGGAAATTATTCCGTTTCTGTAGTGAACGATAGTAAAGTGCCAGTTAACGAGGATGATGAAATTACCATTTACAGCAGTATGTTGCTAAGTTCTAATTTACAAGGTTTTATAGAAAACCCAAATTATTATTTCAATAACATTAGCCCTAAAAAAGCAAATGACTTAGATATTTTAATGCTAACGCAAGGTTACAGTAAATTTAAGTACAAAGATGTAGCAAATGATGCCCCTTTAAAAATCACCATGCTGCCAGAACAAAGTATTGAAGTTAGTGGAATGATTAGAAGATCTAGTGGATTACCTTTAGAGGGCGGACGTATTTTATTTCAAATACCAGATAAATACTATAGCACCACAGGTGCAACAGACAAAGAAGGTAAATTTTCTTTTAAAAACTTGGTCTTTAGAGATTCGTCCGATGTGGTGATAAATGCCAGAAATAACATCAATTCTAAAGATTTAAAAATAATTATAGATGGCGAGCCATTCCCAGCTTTTTATAAAAACATAAATGCTGCCAACGATATTTTAAACATGGATAGCACTTTGGATACTTATTTAAAAAGTAGCAGAATAGAACATCAAAGTGCTTTTTTGTTACAAGAAGTTGTGGTGACTAGTACAGTAACTAAAAAAGTTAAAGACCACTCGGACTACCCCGCATTATCTGGCTTAAACCCAATAGCGGATAGAGTTTTACCAGCTACACAGTTACAGGGTTGTTCTATTTTAGTGAATTGTTTAGGTGGTGCCGGGTTAACATATATAGATAACATGCTTTTCTTAAGTAGAACCTATAACCAAGGATTAAAAGTACCTATTGATATTTATGTTAATGGCATGCAAGTAGATATTGGCTATTTAATGGGCTTAGATGCAAAAGGTGTAGAATCTATAGAAGTTTTTAATAATGATGGTATGTCTGGCATAAACAGACGAAATAATACCAACGGTGTTTTAGCTATAAATATGATAGAAACACCTAAAACGAAAATAACAAAGGAACAGTTAAAAGAGCTTTTCCCTCCTACCAATGTAATAACCATAAAGCCTAAAGGATATAGCCTAGAGCGTCAATTTTATGTGCCAAAATTTAGCGGACCAAAAACCACTTTACAACGCGAGGATTATAGAACTACCATACATTGGCAGCCAATTATTTTAACAGACAAAGATGGCAAAGGTGCTTTTAGTTATTATAATAGTGACGCAAAAGGTCCTTATAGAGTCACTATAGAAGGTATTGATGCAAATGGAAATATTGGTAGAACAGTATATAAATACCAATTGAAGTAATTTAGCTAAATACTTTATGCAAAAACAAGCTATTATTATATTCTTAAAATTCCCAGAGTTAGGACGATCCAAAACAAGGTTAGCCGCCACTATAGGAAATGAAAATGCCTTAAAAATTTATCGCGAATTATTAGAACACACCCATCAGATTACAAAAGATTTAGACTGTGATAGATTTTTATTTTACGATAAAGAGTCGTCCGATAAAATGGATTGGGAGGCAGATAAGTATACTCATTTGGTTCAAGTAGAAAGTGATTTAGGTGGGAGAATGAAAAATGCTTTCGCCGATGTCTTTAATAAAGGATATCAAAACGTGATTATTATTGGCTCTGATTGTTATGAATTGAGTGAAACAACATTAAATGAGGCCTTAGAATTATTAAACCAATATGATGCGGTTATTGGACCTGCTAAAGACGGTGGCTATTATTTATTAGGTTTAAACCAGTTAATTGATAGCTTATTTCACGATGTAGCTTGGAGTACAGATCAAGTATTCCCTGCAACTACTAAAGTTTTAAAAGAAAAAAACATCAATTACACTACAATTATTCCACTTTCTGATATTGACGTTTATGAAGATTTACCAGAAAGATTAAGAGAATTATTGGATTAAAATAGCGCTTTGCACTACTTCACAAAAAAATTGTAGATGAAACAAATAGGTAAACATTTTTACTTTACGATTTACTCGCTTTTTCTATTTCGGCTATAATATCGTTAAGTTCACTAGCTTTAATTGGCTTGATGAGGTAGCCAGCAATATCTGATATTTCATTTGCTTTTTCAATATCGTCAGCATCAACAGAAGAGCTTACCATATAAATGGTGATTTTTTTACCTACTGTAGGTTTAATTTTAATATACTCTTGCATAAACTGGAAACCATCCATAATGGGCATATTAATATCCAGAAAAATAACATCGGGTAAATCTTGATTATTTCCCAAGTTATCCGTTATAAATTCTAATGCTTCTTCTCCATCAGAAAAAATTAAAACTTTTCTAGCTAATTTATTCATCTCGATGGTTTTACGCATAGTGAATTTGTAAATTTCATCATCATCTACGATGCAAATTATAAATGGCTTATTCATATGTTTTCAGATTAAGATTTTAATAATTTAACTAAATCAGTTTATTGAAATATTTTAAAATTTGATGATGAAATTAGACCCTACTCCTACTTCACTTTCTACATATATTATTCCACCCATTGCCACTACTTGTGTTTTTGTTAAATATAAGCCAACACCTTTGGCATCTTTATGTCTATGAAAGGTTTTATTTAAACCAAAAAGTTTATCCGCATGTCTCTCAATATCTATACCTAAGCCATTATCAGTTACACTCATCATTATTCTGTTATCAACAAGTTTGGTTTTTATATGAATAATAGGGTCTCTGTCTGGCGACTTATATTTTATTGCATTTGAAACTAAATTTAGAAAAATACTCTCTAAATAAATACTATTGTAATTGATATATTCTGCATCGGAAAAATCCCCTGTGATATTTGCATTTGTTGCTAAAATATCACCAGAAATTATTTCTAAGGTTTTATCAAACATCGCTTTAAAGTGAATTTTAGTTGAGATAGAGTTGTCACTTTCTTTAATTCTTACTGTATCAACTAAAGTATTTAAGGTATCCGTCATGTGGCCAATTACAGTTTCAAATTTATCTATTAATAAATCCTTTTCTTCTTGGTCATTACTGGTTTTATAGATACCCATTAAAGCATTTAAATTACCAACAGGGGAGCGTAAATTATGCGATGTGATATGTGCAAAACTAGCCAATTGTTTATTCTTGTGTTGTAATGTTTCGGTAAGAATTTCCAACATATTATTAGTTTTTTCAAGTTCATCTTGATGATTGATAATTTCTGTAATATCTTGAAATATACCATAAATTTTAACACACTGACCGTTTATAAAGCCTGGCTTGCCTATTGCCCTCACCCACTTACTGTTACCTTTCGCTGTAATTATTTCTAGTTCTAAGTCATATTCTTTTTCATTTTGTGAAGCCTCATAAATACTATTACTTATTGTTTCCCTACTTCCTCCCTCTTTATAAAAATCAATTGCTTTTTCCAAAGTTGGTATATAATTAGGCAAAACCTCGTGTATTTCCTTGGTTAAATTATCCCAAAAAATTGTGCCGTCTAATAAATTAAATTCCCAAGTGCCAATTTTAGAAATTTCTGTAGTTGTCTTTAATATCTCTTCTGTTTTTAACTTTTCTGGATATATCTTTTTTAGAGTAGTTACATCCAAACTAGAAATAATTATTCCACCAATAGCTTGGTTTGGCAAATACCATGGTCCTATATTGCTATCTAACCAAATATCCTCCCCATTATTAAGCGTAAAGTTCAAATCTTTTACATTAACTATATTTCCTTCTAGAGCATTTTGATAATGCTTAATCCAGTCCGAATCTAAATTTTCGAACATCTTAATGTGTGATTTACCAATAACATCCTTTTCAAGAATATTCCTTTCTTCCAACCATTTTTCAGATACCGCTAAATAATTCAAATCCAAATCTAACATAGCCACTGCGTTTGGCGTTTGCTGGATAATAATCTTGTTATTCAACCCAGTATTTTCTAGCTCAACTTTGGTTTTCAACAAATCATCATTAATCAATATTAATTTCTTTTCAGAAATTTTTAAAGTTTCTTTAGACTCTTGAAGAAGTCCGTTGTTTATTAAGATTTCTTTAAGCATGGGATTAATCATCCAAAGTATTTCTATCACAAATAACATGATGGTAAAACCAAATAAAGCAAACTCAATAATTTTTAAAGTATCTAATTTTTTATTAGATTTTTTTTGAATACCTGAAACTATGTTTTCCATACTCACTAAATACTTTAACTCCCATTTTCTAACCGTATTTAATAAGTTACTTAGATTTTGTTTTGTTGCATTTTGAGAATATACTTTTACAGATTCTATAATAGGCTTTTGATATAATCTATTTACTGCAATTAACTGCACAAAAGACGCATCCGAATCATCAAAATTAGAGAATTTACTATTCTCTCGTTCCCAATGGTTGACCAAAGAATTTAATTTAGCAACATTATAATTTGTGGTAGGTTTATTATTATTATTTTGAATAAAGAGTGCAACTTTTGCAATTCTTTGGCTTAACATGCTTTGTCTGCCTGCAATATTTAAAACTTTTGAGTCAGCCTTCTGAATATAAATACTGTATTGAACTATAATTAAATTGAATAATAAAACAGATATTATAGTAAATAGAAAGATATAATATACTTTTTTAAACCTTTTGGTAATATTTGGCATAGCTATAATTTGCTTAAAATTATATAGTGATACAAATTGAATTTAAAGCTACAAACAAAAATGCTTTAAACAATAGGGCGAATAAAAATTTAAAAGAAATCATAAAAAAATAAAGGCTTCCATTAGAGCTCTAAGCCAAACATTTCAAAATTTTAACTAAACTCTTAATCAATTAAACGTAAAAAAAGCCGTGGAATAAATTTATTCACACAGCTTTGATTAAAAGATTTCGAGGTAATTATTTTTTACCTAAAAGCACAAACTCGTTCACAACAATTTCTGTAACGTATTTTTTATTGCCGTCTTTATCATCGTAGCTTCTATTAATTAACCTACCCTCTACGGCCACTTCACTTCCTTTGTTTAAAATTTGCGCTGCAATATCAGCTTGTTTATTCCATACTGCTAATTGGTGCCAATGCGTTTCTTCTACACGCTCGCCTTTTTCATTTTTGTAATTGTGATTTGTTGCTAAACTAAACTTCGCAACTTTCATCGTTTTTGAAATTTCTTTTACTTCTGGAGCGGCACCTAAAAAGCCAATTAAACGCACACTGTTTTTTAAATTGTTCATGATGTTAAAAATTAAATTGTAAATACTTGATTAACGAACAGCTAACCACCATGGCTAACCGACGATACAAAAGTGTGGAGAAGGCCTAAAATTAGTCGGATGTTAAACATTTATATACGTATATAAACGGGTAAATACGGATAAACTGCCTTAAAAAGGAATAGAAGCTAAATTTAAAAAGTCGCTAAGAATTCAAAAATTGATTATAAAATCTTATTTCAGTTTTTAGAATCGAATGCTAGAAAATTTTAACACAAAAAAGTAAGACATTTGCCTTCCTTTTTTGTCTTTCACAGATAAATAATTTATAGTACCATTTGCTTTTTGTGAACACCTTCTGCAAATTCTTCAATCATTTTGTTGCAAAATGCAGGTAAGTCTTCTGGCGATCTACTGGTTACTAGTCCATGATCTACAATTACCTCATTATCCTGCCATTTCGCACCAGCGTTTATTAAATCTGTTTTAATAGATGGGTAAGAAGTCATTTCTCTACCTCTTAATTCGCCAGTTTCTATTAGCAATTGCGGACCGTGGCATATAGAAGCGATAGGTTTTCCTGCTGTAAAAAATGCTTTTGCAAAATTTACATAATCTGGGTTAGCTCGCATAGTATCTGAGTTCATTACACCGCCCGGCACTAACAAACCGTTATAATCTACAGCTTTTGCTTTATTTAAAGGTACATCAACAGTTACTTCTTCTCCCCAATTATCTTTATTCCAACCTTTTATAAAGCCATTTTGAGCAGATACTACATGCACTGTTGCACCTGCATCTAACAGTGCTTTTAAAGGCTCTAGTAATTCTGATTGTTCAAATCCATGATCACTTAAAATAGCGATTTTTCTTTCTTTCAAATTTTCCATGATTATTATTTTAGTTGTTAACAATTGATAAATGATTAGGTAAAATCATTTTTTCAAATTAAAAAGGTGCAAAGACTAGACCATGAAAGTCTAAAAAGCAAAGAAATTTTGATGTTCTCTTTTATCGATATTTATTTCATATCAGGGTTAACAATTTTAAATAGCAATAAAATCGATATCTAAACCAGAAATTAAAGTGATTTAAATTGTATAAATTATATTTTTTTGAGAAAAAGAAACCAATAATTAATTAAAAATACAAAAGTCAGAATCACAAAAAAAAGGCTAACCAAATGGCTAACCTTTAAATCTTTTTGCTTTTTTTACTTTTAATATTACTCTTTTAATGCCAATAATTTACGAGCATTCCTGATTTTATAACCATGTTTTTCTGGATGTTCAATAACCTCTTTCATAGAGATTAAGCTATAAACATACTTACCAGTTTCGTGATTTAATTTTAGCTTAAAATAATTGTCTTGTTGTTGAGCCTTAATTTGTCTCCACATGCGCCCCTCGCCACCGTTGTATGCTGCGGCAGCTAATGTCCAGCTTTTAAACTGTTTGTGTAAATCTTTGATGTACTTTGCAGCAGCAACTGTTGCTAAACGTACATTCATACGCTCGTCAATTGATTGATTAACAGATAAGCCATAGTCTCTACCTGTTTGAGGCATAAACTGCCATAAGCCTGCAGCTCCCTTTGGCGAATACTGTCCGCGTTGCATACCACTTTCTATTAATGGAATGTATTTGAAATCTTCTGGAATACCATATTCTTTCAAAATAGGTTCGATGATAGGAAACCAAACCTCTGCTCTTTGATGAAGTTTTAAAGTTTGCATTCTATTGTAAGAATATGCCTTTAAAGCACTCTTCATTTTAAGTTTTACCCTTTTGCTTTCTAAAGGAATTAACTCGCTTGCAAAATTTAATTCTTCATAATAGTTGATAGCTAAAGTTTCTTTAGCACTTGCCATTGCAACTTTAGTATTCTGATTATTTGCTACAAAATAGCGGTATCCAAACATTTTTGTGAGTACACAAATTGTTAACACCAAACTACACGTAATTATTATTTTCTTTATCATAATTTCTTTATTATGTTTACCTAATAAAAAAAGCTCGGCAAAGGTAAGTTTTATTTATCACATTGTCAAATAGTTACAAAAAAGAGTCTCAAAAGCACTTTCCTTTTAACTAAATTATACACCTATAATTACATAATTATAAATGTTGATAAGCTTCTAGTTTTCAAAGTTTTTAGTACCTTTGCATCCCTTTAAAAGGAATATTAATTCAACAAGATGCCATTCAATAACAATAGGAACAGTCGTGATGACAAATCCGGAAAAGACTACAAAAAGTCTGACAGGTCTGATTCTTCTTCCAGATCAAACTCCGATAAAAAATCATTCAAATCATCATCTGATTTTAAGAAAAGGGACGATTCTAGCTTTAGCTCAGACAGAAAACCTTACGGTGATAAAAGAGAAAATTCTTCTGATAGAAAAGCCCCATACGGAAGCAGACCATCTCAAAAAGACGGTGATTTCAGAGATAAAAAACCTTACGGAACACGTAGCGAAAATTCTTCTGGTGAGAAAAGACCTTATGGATCTAGAAACGAAAGTTCTACTAGTGATAGAAAGCCTTACGGAACACGCAGCGAAAATTCCTCTAGTGATAGAAAACCTTACGGTTCCCGCAGCGAAAATTCTTCTAGTGACAGAAAACCTTACGGCTCCCGAAGCGAAGGTTCTTCTGGTGACAGAAAACCTTATGGCTCCCGAAGCGAAGGTTCTTCTAGTGACAGAAAACCTTACGGCTCCCGAAGCGAAGGTTCTTCTGGTGACAGAAAACCTTACGGATCACGTAACGAAGGTTCTTCTAGTGAAAGAAAACCTTACGGATCACGTAACGAAGGTTCTTCTAGTGAAAGAAAACCTTATGGATCACGTAACGAAGGTTCTTCTAGTGAAAGAAAACCTTATGGACCGCGTAACGAAAACTCTTCTAGCGATAGAAAGCCTTACAAAGGAAACTCAGATTCTTCCTCAGAACGCAAGACATTTGCAAAAGGAGAAGATCGTAATTCTTTCGAAGAAAGAAAAGCTTATGGAGATAGAAAGCCTTCTTTTAGAAAACGTAATGATGAGCTAGAAGATCGTAAACCTTTTGTAAGTAGTGATAAAAGTTTTAAGCCCAGAGAGGGAGATTCTGAAGAAAAATCCGAAAGATCTTACAGTAAAAGACCTGATAGAAGTTCTTCTGATATAGAAAGAAAACCTTATGACGATGATCAAGTAAAATTAAGAGCTAAACCAAACAAGCCTCAAGAGTTTAAAAAGGATGGTGAGTTAATTAGACTAAACAGGTTTATCTCTAATGCAGGAATTTGTTCTAGAAGAAAAGCCGATGAAATAATAGCAGCAGGTGTAGTAACCGTTAATGGTGAAGCTGTTTCTGAATTAGGCACAAAAATAAATCCGGCTAAAGACTTAGTTAGATATAACGGCGAACTTTTAAAACGTGAAAAAATGATTTACGTTTTATTAAACAAACCAAAAGATTATATCACTACCACGGACGATCCTCAAGAACGTAAAACGGTAATGGAATTGGTTGATAAAGCCAGCAAAGAACGTATTTATCCCGTAGGCAGATTAGACCGTAATACAACTGGTTTATTATTGCTAACCAACGACGGCGATTTAGCCGACAAGCTTTCTCATCCTAAAAATAGCATCAGCAAAATATATAATGTAGAGCTAAGTAGAAACCTTACCCAAGGCGATTTTAATAAAATAGCTTTTGGATTAGAACTAGAAGATGGTTTTATTAAACCAGACGACTTAAGATATGTTACTGGCGGTGCAAAAAACGAAATTGGAATTCAAATACATAGCGGTAAAAACCGTATTGTTAGAAGAATTTTTGAAAGCTTAGGATACGAAGTTGCAAAACTAGACCGTGTAATTTATGCTAATTTAACTAAGAAAGATTTAACAAGAGGAAGATGGCGTTATCTTACAGACCAAGAAATTATTCAACTCAAGCATTTTACTAAAGCGTAAATAAATAAAAATCCTCTAAATAAAATTTAGGGGATTTTTTTTGAGCTATATTTTGAACAATGATCGGAGATTTCCAAAAGAAATAATAGCAGCATTTTTAATCCCTTTTGCTTTCAATCAAAAAGAAGCATATACTAAGTTTGAATTATCCCCACGTTAAACTTTTTGGTTATTGGAGCCTGATTAGCAGCCTCTATTCCCATTGCAATAGCCATACGGGTTTCAATAGGGTCTATCACACCATCAACCCATAATCTAGATGCAGCATAATAAGGTGTTGTTTGCTCGTCATATCGGTCGGTTATTAATTTAATTTGCTTCTCTTCTTCCTCCTTGGTAATTTCTTCTCCAGCTTTTTTCATACTTGCCGATTGTATTTGCCATAATGTTTTACCTGCCGAGGCACCACTCATTACCGCAATTTTTGCACTTGGCCAAGCAAATATCAACCTAGGATCATAAGCTTTACCACACATAGCATAATTACCTGCACCATAAGAATTACCCAAAACAATGGTAAACTTAGGCACCACCGAGTTAGAAACAGCGTTCACCATTTTAGCGCCATCTTTAATAATACCACCATGCTCAGACCGAGAGCCTACCATAAATCCAGTAACATCTTGTAAAAACACCAATGGAATCTTTTTCTGATTACAATTCATAATAAATCGGGTAGCTTTATCTGCCGAATCAGAATAAATTACTCCACCTAATTGCATTTCGCCTTTTTTGGTTTTAATAATCTTTCTTTGATTGGCCACAATACCTACAGCCCAGCCTTCTACCCTAGCCAAGCCACAAATAATACTTTGTCCATAACCTGTCTTATATTCGTCAAAACTTCCCTCATCAATTAAGCAATCCAACATTTGATGCATATCATAAGGTTTATCCCTTGTTTCTGGCAAAATCCCATAAACATCTTCAAGTTTATTTTTAGGCTTAATCGCTTTTACTTTATTAAAACCAGCATTGTCTGGCGCACCAATTTTAGAAAATATATTTTTAATGGCATCTAAACAAGTATGGTCATTTTCGAACTTGTAATCGGTAACACCACTAATTTCACAATGCGTAGTTGCGCCACCTAAAGTCTCGTTATCTACACTTTCGCCAATTGCCGATTTTACCAAATAAGAACCAGCTAAAAAAACAGATCCTGTTCCGTCAACAATCATCGCCTCGTCACTCATAATTGGCAAATATGCCCCCCCGGCAACACAAGAACCCATAATTGCAGCAATCTGAATAATTCCTTGAGCACTCATAATGGCGTTATTTCTAAAAATACGACCAAAGTGCTCTTTATCTGGAAAAATCTCGTCTTGCATGGGTAAAAACACCCCTGCCGAGTCTACTAAGTAAACTATTGGCAAACGGTTTTCCATTGCAATTTCTTGCGCTCTCAAATTCTTTTTAGCCGTCATCGGAAACCAAGCCCCAGCTTTAACAGTTGCATCATTGGCAACTACCAAACATTGCTTACCACCAATATAACCCATCACCACCACAACACCAGCACTGGGGCAACCACCAACATCCTCATACATCCCTTCGGCTGCAAAAGCACCAATTTCTAGCTGCGGTTTATCATCATCTAATAAATAAGCAACCCGCTCTCTAGCCAATAATTTACCCTTTTCCTTTTGTTTGGCCGCCGCCTTATCTCCACCGCCTAAATAAACTTTTTTTAGTCTTTGTTTTAGCCTAAAAACCTCTTGCTTATTTACGTCCTCGTTTTTATTAAATTCTAAATTCATATGTTTTTATTTTTTTTAGCGTTACCCTCCTTTGGTCGGGTCCGGGCTATCCGTTACAAGTCCTCGCTCCGTTACTCTACGCTGTGGGCTTTTCACTACTATCCGTAACGCCCTTGTAAGCTTGCTTATTAAATGTATTAATCTTGTTTAGGTACGGTATAAAATTAAAGCTAATAAAATATTTTAATCATCAATAAATAGAAACAAAGTATTTACTAAGATAAAATCAATAAAAAAAGTTAACTTGTTGACAACAAGCATAATGTTAACAATTAAATATTACAGAGTTGATAAAATAATGAATTACAATCGCTTATTTTTATAGACCGCAAAAATGGTCATCATATCTAAAACTAAAATTATGACCTGGAAAAAATTTAGTGGAGAAGTTCTTAAATCTTCCATATTAGATGAAATTGAGCAAACCATAGAAAAGGAAACCAATCTTGGCAACAAATTAAAGGTGTGTATTGGCACCGATTCGCAAGTAAAAGGAAAAGTAACAGATTTTGCAACTGTTATTGTTTTTTTGAGGGAGCAAAAAGGTGGCTTCATGTTTATCAACCAAGATCGTACTTCTCAAAAAATGACCATTAAGGAACGTATGCTTGCCGAAGTTCAAAGATCTATAGAATGCGCTTACTCCGTTTGCAATTTATTAGATTTGTACCATGTTGATTTAGAGGTGCATGCAGATATTAATACTAATCCTCAGTTTAAATCAAACGCTGCTTTAAACGATGCAATGGGTTACATACTAAGCATGGGTTTTGCTTTTAAAGCCAAGCCAGAGGCGTTTGCTAGTTCTTATTGTGCCAATAAAATGGTTCAATAAAACCTTTATAGTATCTTTGGGTTAAAAAAGTAATGAAAACGTACACCTTAAACTTTGAACAAAAAGTACCTATTAGCTTACAAGAGGCGTGGGATTTTTTTTCTTCACCTTTAAATTTGGCTAAAATAACGCCAAAAAGTATGAGCTTTATTATCACCTCAGACTATACTGCGGACACTAAGATGTACGAAGGAATGCTAATTTCTTATAAGGTATCTCCTTTATTAGGTATTAAAATGGACTGGATGACAGAAATTACTTATGTTAAAGAAGGCGAATATTTTATAGACGATCAACGCTTTGGACCTTTCTCACTTTGGCACCACGAGCATCATTTTAAGACCATTGAAGGTGGTGTTTTAATGACCGATAAATTAACCTACGCCGTTCCGTTTGGCTTTTTAGGACAAATAGCAAATGCTTTAGTAGTAGCTAAACAAACTCAAGATATTTTCGATTACAGAGAAAAAGCTGTGGAAGAAATGTTTGGGGTTTATAAATAATTTATTTTAGGAGACATTTGTTCATTAGCGTTTTTTTGATGGATAGTTTAGTTTCTAAGATTTTAGTTTTATAAACTAATTTGCGTTAACGATTGTCCATAGGTCCGATGGACTCCTTTGGAGACTCCTTTGGAGAAACGACATCCTTTTTGGCTTTTTCGGCCAAAAAGATATAGTGAAAAGGTACTGTCTTAAAAAGCAAGTAAAATATATTATATTTTTTTTAGTTTTGTTACAACGGAAAGAGGACTTTGTGCGATTCTTTGTATTGAAGTTCATCTAGTGTAGTGC
>Ga0335396_10000481_pt1 | contig 54168 bp, 51 predicted proteins | sample FRY02_FD_205743 | JGI IMG/M metagenome (GOLD analysis project Ga0335396, IMG submission 205743) | Freshwater microbial communities from Lake Fryxell liftoff mats and glacier meltwater in Antarctica - FRY-02 (spades assembly) (version 2) | ecosystem: Environmental > Aquatic > Freshwater > Ice >...
TATCTTTAAAACTGGAAGGTGAATTTAAAAACCAAACTACAGCTCAAAAAATAGATTTTGAAGATAATTTTTTAGGAATTGAAAAAAGAAGATGGATTCTTTCTGATGACAAAAAAACACCTATTATGAGGAGTAAACAAGCTTCTTTTGGTCTAGAATATTCTAAAAATAAATTTTATCTAGATATTACTAGTTTTTATAAAAATGTAAACGGAATTACAGCTGCAAATCAAGGTTTTTACAACAACACACAAACCTTTAATTCTATTGGTAATTATGACGTAAAAGGGGTGGAATTTTTAGTAAATAAACAAACTAATAATTGGAGTACTTGGGTAAGTTATACATACTCTAAAAATGACTATACATTCGATATTTTTAATCCGCAGACCTTTTCTAATAGTTTGGATATTTCACAATCATTAAGTGCTGCCTTTAATTATGATATCGCTAGAAATTTAAAAGTCTCCTTTGGTGGTGTTTTGCGCACTGGTAAACCTTATACAAAGCCTATTAAAAACAATGAAACTATACAAAATGGAAATAGAACCATTGTAAATTATAACAACCCAAACGAAGAAAGGTTAGCTAATTTCTTTAGAATCGATTTGTCTGGAAGTTATGATTTTAATTTTTCTGACGCTATAAAATCTACTATTCGTGTTGGTTTTAATAATCTTACTAATAAAAAAAACACTATAGATTCTTACTATGTTGTAGATAATTCTCGTGCTGATAATGTAAAAAGAATAGATAATTTTTCTTTGCCTTTTACCCCTAATTTAAGTTTTAGAGTAAATTTTTAACTTTATTTCTTATCCATTTTAATATGTGGAATTCCGTCTTCTAAATACCCTTCACCAACTTGTTTAAATCCATGAGATTCATAGAATTTTTTTAAATAGACTTGTGCAGAAATAGTGATTTTATCAACTTTGAAATGAGTTTTTATAGCTTCAATAGAAGCTTTTATAAGATCATGACCAAAACCATATTTTCTTTCTGATGCAGCAACAACAACTCTACCAATGCTTGCATTATCAAAATAATCTCCTGGTTTAAAAATACGCGTGTACGCAACTATTTTATCATTTTTAACACCAAAAACATGTACTGCTTTTTGATCTTTAAAATCTAAATCTTGATACACGCAATCTTGCTCAACCACAAAAACTTCTGATCGTAATTGAAGAATTTGATACAATTCGTAAATTGTAAACTCGTTAAATAATTTTATTTTGAAATTCATATTTAAAAGATAGATTTCTGTTTTTGTAAAAATAACAAAAAAATTAACAAGGAATTTTACTCACTCTATTTTGATGACGCCCACCTTCAAATTTGGTAGTAATAAAAATATCTACAAAACCAATAGCTTGTTGTAAAGAAACAAAACGTGCTGGAATTGCTAAAATATTTGCATTGTTATGCTGTCTTGTTAAGGCAACTAATTCATTATTCCAACACAATGCAGCTCGTATACCTTGATGTTTGTTTGCAGTCATTTGTGCGCCATTACCAGAACCACAAATAATAATACCTAGTTCCGCTTTACCTGTTTCTACTGATTCTGCTGTTGGATGAATTGCATCAGGATAATCCATGGAGTTATTAGTATTTGTTCCAAAATTTAAAACTGTATATCCTTGATTTTCTAAATGTTTTATAATTTCGAATTTGTATTCTGTACCAGCGTGATCGTTACCAATTGCAATTATCATAATAAATTGATTTTAATTGTGTTGAGATAGCAAAAGTACAGAAACTAACGGTTATCAACAGTTATAAACAATCAAAAATTCATCATTTTTAATAACCTATTAATTTTTAACTCTTTAACTGTATTACTAAATTGTTAAGAAGTATCTGTAAAGTTTTATAAGTAAATTTGGTGAATTAAAAAATTATTATAATACAGCGGGTAGTTTAACATACACAACTTTTTTTATGAGTTTTTAATAAAAGTTTATCAACATAAAATTTACAATTTATTTACATTAAAAGGCTTCTTAATTATTAATAAAACTTAGTTAATTACTGTTTATAAGTTTTGTTAATAACTACATTTTTTTATTGATTTTAAACGATTTATATATCTAATAAGATGTAAACTATTTTTAATAACTCATTTATAAAAGTAAAATACTAAAATTTTATAGTAGCTATTCACATACTATTATAAACACCATTGTTTTTTAAAATTTTATTAAAAGAAATATAATTATAATATAGAATGTTGATAACTGTTAATAGTGTAAAATTTTAAATTAATTTGAAGTAGAAAAAAATTGAAAGTCTTTTAAAATTCTAAACTCTTTTCTTTTCAGTATTCAAAAGATACAAAGTATCTTTTTTTATTTCTACAGTTTGATTAGAATTATCAATTATATTTAAAGAAGTTTTTATACTTATTACAATAGTAAAAATACCTACAATAAATATAAAGGTGAATAAGGCAATAATTTTACGTAAATTCTTCATTATAAAGTTAATCTCTTTTATAAAGACGTAAAATTTTATAAAAAGTTACAAATTTTTTTATGTTTTATTTAACTTTCTAAAATATTAACTATAAAATTTATAAAATACTTAAAATAATAAATTATAAAACCTAATTCACCACAAAACGAATTGCTTTTTCTATGATTTTTGCAGTTACTTTTCCGGATGCAATTAACTCACCATCTGCTTGGATAAAAGGTTTTAAGGTTTTTAGGACAACCTTTATTTCTTTTGTTTTATAGGTTTCAATTTTTTTGTGATGTACTATATTTCCGTTGTATAGTTTTTTAATATTGAGAATTAAATCAAATAAAGTTAGATTTTTAGCAATGGTAATATCAAAAAAACCATCCGAAGTATTTACATCTTTTGTAAATTGCATGCCACCACCAGAGTATTTACAAATACCAAAAAGTGTCATTAAACAATTCGTTTCTATTGTTTTATCATCAAAAATAATTGTAAAAACAGACTTTTTATAAAATAATAAACCAGAAACTCCGGCTACTAAATAAGCAATAGCGCCAAAGCGTTTTAAGGAGTTTAGTTTGTTAACAATGTAACCGTCATAACCCAATCCAGCCACATTATTAAAGTAAGAAATGGATGTAGCATCTGTTTTTAAAGCGCCAATATCTTGTAAAATTGTTTTATTTTTGTGGATGATTTCTATTGATTTTTCTACATTATTTGGAATGTTATAGGTTTTTATCCAATCATTTCCAGTACCAAGCGGAATTACAGCAATAGTTATATCAGAAGTTTTTACATACCTTTGCATCATTATTCCGTTTACTACATGATGTAGTGTTCCATCTCCACCAATCGAAATAATATTTCTAAAACCTTTTTGAATAGCAGTAGTTACCAATTCAATTTCGTGTTTAGAAAACTGTGTAAAAGCAACAGAAAAGTCTATTTTCTTTATAGTTAATAATTGCTGAATTTCCTTCCATTGTTTAGAAAAATTCCGATTTCCAGAAGTAGGATTTGCAATTATAAACCAAGAGTCAGTAATATGCTTAACGAAATGAGACATAAATAATAATTTAAAAGCCAAAATACAATAATAGTTTGATAACTATTTTTTAATAAACAATTACGGTAAAAAATTGTAATTTGGTATCATACAATAAGAAGTAAGAATTAATGACAAAAAAGAAAAAAGGTATATTTAAAAAGAAAGGAAATGTTGTAAAAGACTTAACTAAAAATATATTTAAAGTATTAAATGAAGACAGTGAAAAGTTTTATAATTATAAACAAATTGCTGCAAAATTAAAAATTTCTGATACAGACGGTAAAACCCAACTTTTAAAGAAATTAGCAGAATTAACAGCTATAAAAAAAGTAAATGAAATAGACCGCGGTAAGTTTCAAATTAATAAAGATAGAAAGTATTCTGTTGGTACGTTAGATATTACATCCAATGGAAATGGATATTTTATTACAGATGATTATGAAGAAGATATTTTTATACCAAATATAAACCTAGGTAAAGGCTTGCATCAAGACACTGTAAAAGCTTATGTATATTCAAAACGAAGCGGAAAAAAATTAGAGGCAGATGTTGTTGAAATTTTAGAACGTGCAAAAACTGAGTTTGTTGGTGTTTTACAAATGAATAAAAACTTTGGTTTTGTAGTACCTGATAGCAATAAAATGTATGCAGATATCTTTGTATCGCAAAACAATATTAATGGTGCAAAAGACGGCGATAAAGTACAAGCTACTATTGTAGATTGGCCAGAAAACTCTAAAAATCCGTTTGGTAAAATTACTACAGTTTTAGGTAGACCTGGTGATCATAACACAGAAATGCATTCTATTTTATTAGAATACGATTTGCCTTATCACTTTGAAACAGAAGTAGAAAAAGAAGCAGAAAGTTTATCCATAGAAATTACGAAAGCAGAAATTGCTAAACGTAGAGATATGCGTAAAGATTTAACATTTACGATAGATCCAAAAGATGCAAAAGATTTTGACGATGCATTGTCATTTACAAAATTAGAAAACGGTAATTACGAAATAGGAATTCATATTGCCGATGTTTCTCATTATTTAGAACCAAAAACTATTTTAGACGATGAAGCTTATAAACGTGCAACATCTGTTTATTTAGTGGATAGAGTAGTACCAATGTTGCCAGAAATGTTAAGTAACGGTGTTTGTTCTTTAAGACCAAATGAAGAAAAATTAACTTTTTCTGCGGTGTTTGAAATTAATGAAAAAGCACAAATTATTAGTGAATGGTTTGGTAGAACAGTAACCTATTCTGATCAACGTTTTGCCTACGAAGAAGCACAATCTATAATAGAAAACTGTAAATTATCTGATGCTATACAGCCTTATACAATGCCTGTTGATATTTCTATTATCGATAAAGAATACACAGTAATTCCAGAAATTGTAGAAGCAACTTTAAAAATGGATGAATTGGCTAAAATTCTTCGTAAAAAAAGAATGAAAGAAGGCGCAATTTCATTTGATAGAGTAGAGGTAAAGTTTAATTTAGATGAAAACGCAAATCCTGTTGGCGTTTACTTTAAAGAATCTCAAGATGCTAATAAGTTAATTGAAGAATTTATGTTATTGGCAAACAGAAAAGTTGCAGAGTTTATTGGTTTTTCTAAAGGCAAAGCAACAAATAAAACGTTTGTGTATAGAGTACACGATGAACCAGATATCGAAAAATTAGCTTCTTTACAAAATATCATTAGTAAATTTGGATATAAAATAAATACAGATACTAAAGAATCAACATCAGATTCATTGAACAAGCTATTAAGTGATGTTCATGGAAAAGCAGAATCGAATATGATTGAAACCTTAACCATTAGAACAATGTCTAAAGCTGTTTACACAACACAAAATATTGGGCATTATGGTTTGGCTTTTGGGTATTATAGTCACTTTACATCACCAATTAGACGATATCCAGATGTAATGACACATAGACTACTTCAACACTATTTAGATGGCGGAGATACTCCAAAAGTAGATAAGTACGAAGAAAAGTGTAAACATTCATCCAAAAGAGAAGAATTAGCAAGTAAAGCAGAAAGAGATTCTATTAAATACATGCAGGTTAAATACATGCAAGATCATAAAGATGAAATATTTGATGGTGTTATTACTGGTGTTACAGAGTGGGGAATTTACGTAGAAATTTCATCAAATAAATGTGAAGGAATGGTTAGAATTAGAGATATAAAAAGCGATTATTATATTTTTGATGAAAAACAATATGCTATTGTTGGGCAATCTACCAAACATATTTATCAATTAGGAAATGCAGTAAAAATTAAAGTAAAAAACACAGATTTAGAACGTAAACATTTAGATTTTAATTTGATAGAAGATTAAAAATAAATAAATATATAATTTAAAAATGCACCAATTGGTGCATTTTTTTTCTGTAAAATAATTTTATCCATCTTTGCCACAATAAAAGATCAAATAAGTCTTTATACTGGTATACTTATTGATTTAGGTATTGTAATTAAATTTAAAAATCATGAAAAAAAATATTTTAATAGGTGCTTTATTAATTAGTTTTAATTTCTTAGCACAAACTACCATAACCAGCAACTTAGGAGATTTTACAATTCTAAAAGTTTACAATGGTATAGAAGTAGAGTTGATTAAATCAAACGAACAAAAGTTAGAAATTACAGGTGAAAAATCTGAAATAGTAAAAGTTAAAAACGTAAACAATACATTAAAATTATCTTTACCATTTTCTTTAATACCAGAAAAAAATGCAGCAAATGGTCAGGTTTTAATAAAACTGTATTACAATACAATAATTGATGTTATTGATGCAAATGAAGGTGCAACAATTACAGGAGAAGAAATAACACAAGATAAATTAGAGGTAAATGTTCAAGAAAGAGCTTTTATTAATTTAGTGGTAAATATTAAACATTTAGAAGTAAGGTCTTCTTCTGGAGGAACTATAAAACTAACAGGAATAACAAAAAACCAAGATGTAGCGGTAGATTTATATGGTGTTTACAATGGGTTTGCCTTAGAAGCAACGGCAAATTCAACTGTTACTTCTGGTATAGGGGCAAGAGCAGAAATCTTTTCTGGTGAAACTTTAAATGCAAAAGTAAGTTTTGGTGGATCTATTTTTTATAAAGGAAATCCAGAAGTTGTAAAAGATAAAAAAGTAATAGGAGGAATAATTCAAAAAAGAGATTAATTAAATCCTTTTTGTATCTTTACACCAACAAATTTAAAACTTATGAATAGCTTATCTATATATTTAGGAATTGTAGGACCTTGGCAAATAGCAATTATTGTTGTTTTAGTTTTATTAATGTTTGGTGGAAAAAAGATACCAGAATTAATGAAAGGTTTAGGCGGTGGACTTAAAGAGTTCAAAAATGCTGCTAAAGAAAATAAAGAAGATTCTGAAGAAAAAAAGTAATCTAAATTTATTTTTTAATAAAATTTAAAAGCTCAATTTGTATAAAACAGATTGAGCTTTTTTAATTAAATATCCCCCAATATTTAATTATTAATCTTTCTTTTTTGGTTTAGGGTTTTTCATTGCTTCACCAATTTGGTTACTTGCTGTAAAACTTGCAACCATATCATTTAACATATTGCTACCCGCTTGAGGAGAGTTTGGTAATAATATTAAATTACTATTTGTATGTTGTCCAATAGATTGTAACGTGTCATAATGTTGCGTTACCACAATTAGAGCAGAAGCTTCTTGAGAGTTGATGCCCACTTTATTTAAAACTTCTACAGATTCTTCTAAACCACGAGCAATTTCACGTCTTTGATCTGCAATACCTTGTCCTTGTAAACGCTTGCTTTCTGCTTCTGCTTTGGCACGTTCTACAATTAAAATACGTTGTGCATCACCTTCAAATTGAGCAGCAATTTTCTCACGTTCAGAAGCATTAATTCTATTCATTGCTATTTTTACCTGAGGATCTGGATCAATATCGGTAACTAAAGTTCTAATAATATCAAAACCATAGTCCATCATTGCATCATTTAATTCTGCTTTTACAGCAATGGCAATGTCATTTTTTTTCACAAAAACGTCATCTAATTTCATTTTAGGTACTTCTGCTCTAACAACATCAAAAACATATGAAGTTATTTGATCATGAGGATAATCTAATTTATAAAAAGCATCATATACTTTTTCTGAAAGAACTTTGTATTGTACAGAAACTTTCAATTTTACAAAAACATCATCCAATGTTTTCGTTTCAATAATTACGTCTAGTTGCTGAATTTTTAAACTTAATCTTCCTGCAACTTTTTGCATTCCTGGTATTTTTAATTGAAAACCAGATTGACGGATACTTGTAAACTTTCCAAAAGTTTCAATAATCGCAGCTGTTTGTTGTTTTACTATAAAAAAGGAAGCAAATAAAATAAGGCCGATAATAACTATAATAATAATTCCAATTGGTGGCATAGTATTTTTTTTAATTAATAATTGTTTTATGTAAAGATACTGAATTTTAATAGTTACCTAATTGGCTCACTTTGTTAAAAATGTTATAATTTTAACCAAAAAAACCTGTAAAGTTTTATTTTTACAAGTTTTTTAATTTATTTTTTACTCAATTACTCTACATCCGTAGCGAAAATTTTATTTAATTTTTTATTATATTTAATCCAATTTTTATATTGCTTTTCAGAAAGTATAGTTTTAATGGTTGCATCCAACTTTTTGTCTTCTTCTTTAAGTGTATTACTAAGAGGTTCTAAGTTTTGGTTCATTTTTTTAAGAACTTCTGGTTGTTGAGAAAAATCTCCACTTTTCATAGAAATTTTTTGAAAATTTTCTACCATTTCTTTCGTGCTTCTTAGTAAAAAACTATTAATTCTAGTCATCCCTTTAACATCTTTATTATATGCTGTTAAAGTTTTAAAAAATAATTTCCCTTCTTCGGATTTTAATTTTATACTCGATTTTTTAGCTGCTTTTTCAATATCATAGACCACAATTCCTATGTATTTTTCAACTTCAAAATTTGGTTCTGGAGCTTTCTGTGGTGTTTGCGTCATATCTCTTTGAGTTTGCCTTTGGCCATTTCTTTGTCCGTTTCCAAATTGAGCTTCCGCTGTAAATGCGTAGCACAAAACGATAAGTAAAATAAGTTTTTTCATGATTATAAGTTTTTTATTGCATTTTCAATTCTCTTAATAGTTTCTTCTTTGCCAATCATTTCTATAATATCGAACAAATGAGGTCCTTTTAAAGCACCTACTAAACTTAAACGTAAAGGCTGCATTACTTTACCAAAACCAATTTCTTTAGTCGTAATCCATTCTTTTATTTTCGTTTCAGTGTTTACTGATGAAAAGTTTTCAATTGTAGAAATAACGGCAATTAATTCTAACATAATTTCTGGGGTATCTTCTTTCCAATTTTTGTTTGAAGCTTTTTCATCAAATACTTTTGGAGCCTCAAAAAAGAAGCTAGATAATTCCCAAAAATCTGCAACTAAAATAGCTCTTTCTTTAATAGAAGAAATTACTTTTTGGACAAAATTTTTGTTTGTTACAATTCCCTTTTTAAATAAAATTGGTAGGTATAAATCAGTGAGTTCTGCGTTGTTTTTTTGCTGCATATATTGTTGATTAAACCACCTTGCCTTATCAGGATTAAATTTTGCTCCAGATTTACTAACACGTTTTAAATCAAAAGATTGCACTAATTCATCCAAAGAAAAAATTTCTTGTTCTGTTCCAGGACTCCATCCTAAAAAAGCCAACATATTTATAAAAGCGTCTGCAAAATATCCGTCCTCTTTATAGCCTTTAGAAATTTCGTTTGTTTCCTCATTTGCAAAGGCTAAAGGAAACACAGGGAAACCTAATTTATCACCATCTCTTTTACTCAACTTTCCTTTTCCAACCGGCTTTAATATTAAAGGCAAATGTGCAAACTTAGGGGTGTCCCAACTAAAAGCTCTGTATAATAAAACATGCAGCGGCATAGAAGGTAACCATTCTTCACCTCTAATTACATGGCTAATTTCCATTAAATGATCATCTACAATATTTGCTAAATGATAAGTTGGCATACCGTCACTTTTAAACAAAATTTTATCATCTAAAGTATTGGTATCAATGGTTATTTTTCCACGGATTTCATCTTCCATTTCCAAAACTTCATCTTGTGGAGATTTAAAACGGATTACATAATTCTCGCCAGCATTTATTTTTGTTTGTACTTCATCAGCAGTTAAAATTAACGAGTTAACCAAACGTCCTTTTTCTCTATTATGCCAGTTGTAAATAAAGGTTTTACCTTCTTCCTCATGTTCTTTTCTAAGATAATCTAGTTCATCAGAGGTGTCAAAAGCATAATACGCCCAGTTTGAATTTATTAAAATAGCTGCATATTGTTTATACAATTCTTTGCGTTCTGATTGTCTGTAAGGACCAAATTTTTCATTGGTATTTGGGCCCTCATCAAAAGGAATATTACACCAGTTTAAAGAATCTATAATATATTTTTCTGCATTTGGTACATAACGAGTTTGATCTGTATCTTCTATTCTTAAAATAAAAGTTCCGTTATTTTTTTTAGCAAATAAGTAATTGTATAAAGCCGTTCTTACACCACCAATGTGTAAAGGTCCGGTAGGACTTGGTGCAAAACGAACACGAACATTAGATTCCATTTTCTTTGTTTTTTTAGATTCCTATTATGTAGGAAAGAAATATTTACGTTTTGCAAAGATAGTAGATAGAATTGAAAAGACCTCACAGGTTTTAAAAAGCTATGAGGTCTTCTTAGTTTTCTTGATTTTTAACTAGTCCTCTTGCCTAAAATCGTTTTTGAGGCACATTATAATACATAATTTTTTTTTCAAAACTTTTTTAAAACGGTTTTAATATGCAAGGAAACAATTTGTATTTAATTTAAAATTTTTTATAAATACCTACAGATAAGGCTATCTGTTGCGCCACATTATTACCAAAAAATGCAGCTGGTAAACTTGCAGTAATTCCAAAATTATCTGTAAACTCTCCAATTGCTTTTGCACCAATAACTCTGTATTCTTGGTCATTTACATACAATCCTGTTGATAAATTAGAAGCGGGTAAAACAATATTTCCATTTTTAAAAGATTTTTCAATGTCTAAAAACCCAATCAACCAAATGTTTTTAGAAATTTTACCCCCATATTCTCCGCCAATTTTTAAGTTAGAACTGTAGTTGTTTGTTCTAAGCTTTGTGCCAATATAAGTTTGTAAGTAAGATTTGCTAAAGCTTTTTCCTGCTAAAAAAAGGGGTGAAAAAGTAAAAGCATTATATCCTGTTCTTAATCCTGAAGTATCATCAAAAGTGGATGTGTTTGCTTCCATAGAAAATTGACCAGAAAGTATCCAATCTTTTTTATAAAAGTTGTGTTTAATTCCGAATTCAATATTTCCTAAAGCATTTTTTACATTTGTATACTCTGGGCAAGGAGCAACAAAACACGGATTTACCAAACCTTTATTTGAAATTAATTTATAAGGTAAGTTAACTACTAAACTCGTTTTATCAGAAATACCATATTCATTAAAAAACTGAATTGTGTTGTCAGAGATTTTACCAGCAATTGTATAGTCTGGATTGCCAAATAGAGTATTGTAATACGGAATTGTAGAGAAAGAAATTTGTGTGTAAAATTTTCCTTTTTCTTGTGTCCATGGACTTTGACAAAATATGGAAATACTAATAAATAAAAAGAAAAGTTTAAATATATTTTTCATAGGATATTTTTATAATCTCGAGAAAATCTAATCGGTTATAAACACTTAGTTGTTTCCCTTATGAGATACTTACAAATCGTTTTAACAATTTTTTGACTGCAAATTGACCCAAAAACAGTATTTTTATTAGTCATTATGGATGGATACAACAACATAGCACAAAAGTTACATCAATTTATTCGTAAATATTATACAAATGAATTGATAAAAGGAATTATTTTATTTTTTTCTTTAGGTTTCCTATATCTTCTTTTTATCCTATTTTTAGAATATTTTTTGTGGTTACAACCCATAGCAAGAACTATTTTATTTTGGATATTTATTTTAGTTGAGGTATTTTTATTAATCCGGTTTATTGCAATTCCTTTTTTTAAATTAATTGGTTTGCAAAAAGGAATTTCATTTGAAGAATCTTCTAAAATTATTGGTTCTCATTTTACGGAAGTTCAAGATAAATTATTAAACATTTTACAACTTAAAGAAAGTGCCAACGAATCTGATTTAATTTTAGCAAGTATCAACCAAAAATCAAGAGAATTAGCGCCAATTCCTTTTTTAAAAGCTATCGACTTTAAACAAAATAAAAAATATTTAAAATACACAATTATACCAGTTTTAATTTGGGTAATCAGTTTATACACAGGTACTAATGCTGCACTTACACAAAGTTTAGAACGAGTTGTAAATTATAGAACCGCATACAATCCGCCAGCGCCATTTTTTTTTACTTTAATAAACACAGATTTAAATGTTATTCAAGGAAAACCACTTACAATTTCATTAAAAACAATTGGAAATATTGTTCCGAATGAAGCTAAAATCATTTTTAATAATCAACAATATTATTTGCAAAACAACGTAAATGCTATTTTTTCTTACACATTTTCGGAGATTCAAGAACCTATTAATTTTTATGTTCAGGCAAATGGAATTCAGTCTCAACAGTATCAAATAAATGTAATTGGCACGCCAACTATCAACAATATTTCTTTGCAACTAGAATATCCTAATTATGTAAACAAAAAAATGGATGTTATTAATAATTCATCTAATTTAACTGTTCCTGAAGGCACCAAAATTACGTGGAAAGTAAAAACATCACAAACTGAATCTTTGGCTTTTATCAGCAATCAAAAAAGGGAATTTTTTATAAAAGGTACTGCTAATAATTATGAAATAGCGAAACAAATTAAAAATTCGTTTGAGTATCAAATTTCATCCTCAAATAAAAATTTAAAAAATTATGAGATTTTACAGTTTTCTGTGGATGTTATAAAGGATGAAAATCCTACTATTTATGTAACATCAAATATTGATAGTATTTCTAGAGGCGTTGCTCAATTTGCGGGTCAACTTTCAGATGATTACGGTTTACGTAAACTACAATTGATATATTATGATGAGGAGAATCAAAATAAACTACAAAATATAGATATTGAGATAACTAAAGAAAATATTCAAACTTTTTTTTATCAATTTCCTGTTGGATTGAGTTTACAAAAAGGAGTTAATTATGAAATTTATTTTCAAGTATATGATAATGATGAGGTTAACGGAAATAAAAGCGCTAAAAGTAAGATTTTTAAGTATAGGCAAAAATCTGAAGCAGAAGTAGAAGAAGAGTTGTTGCAAGAACAAAGGGAAACTATTAACAATTTAGAAAACTCGTTGCAAAAGCAAAAAAATCAACAAGAACAGTTAGAAACGATTCAGAAAGATTTACAGAATAAAAAAGAGCTTAATTTGAATGACAAAAAAAAGGTTGATAATTTTATAAAACGTCAAGAGCAATATAAGCAAATGATGGAGCGTCAAACCGATAAATTGCAAGACAATTTGGACGAAAAAAAGGAACCAAATGAAAGTTTGCAAGAAAAAAAAGAAGACCTAAAACAGCGAATTCAGGAATTAAAAAAAATGGACAAACAACAAAAACTGTTGGACGAAATTAAGAAGATTGCGGATAAATTAAATAAAGAAGAATTAGTAGAAAAGGCGAAAGAATTAGCACAACAAAATAAACAGCAACACCGTAGTTTAGAAAAAACGCTAGAGATGGTAAAGCGTTTTTATATTGAACAAAAAACAATGCAAATTGCAAACAAGATTGAAGAATTATCAAAAAAACAAGAGGAGTTAGTAAATAAAGCGGATGGCACATTAGAAGAACAAAAAGAAATTAAAAAGGAATTTGATGAAATTAAAAAGGAATTAGAAGAGCTCAATAAAGACAATGATAAGTTAAAAAAACCGATGGAGTTGCCAGAGGTTGAAAAAGATAAAGAAGACGTTGACAAAGAATTAAATAAATCCGAAGAAAATTTAAAAGATAACAAACAGCAAGAAGGGAAAAAAAGCCAAAAACAATCCTCTAAAAAAATGAAAGAGATGAGTGCCAAAATGCAAAAGGCTGTTATGGATTTGGAAGGTGATTCGATGGAAGAAAATATGGAAGACCTTCGTAAAATTTTAGAAAACTTGGTTATTTTTTCGTATCAGCAAGAACAACTGATGAATAAATTTAGTGATATTTCTACTACACATCCAGATTTTGGTAAAGACCTAAAAAAGCAAAACGAGATTAAAAAATATTTTGAACATATTGATGATAGTCTCTACGTGTTGGCAATGCGTTTACCGAAAATACCAACCAAAATACAGGATGATTTAGCTAGTGTTCATTATAATTTAGACCAATCTTTAGATAATTTTTCCGAGAATTTGTTTCCGCAGGCAATATCAAACCAGCGATATGTAATGACCGCAACAAATAATTTAGCCGATTATTTAAGTGATATTTTAAGCAGTATGAAAAATAACATAGCGATGAAAATGGGTAAAGGCAAGAAGGGTGGAGAAGGTTTTAGTTTACCAGATCTTATTAAAAAGCAAGAAGGTTTGTCTGAAAAGATGAAAGAGGGAATGAAAAAAGGTGACAAAAAGGGAGAAGGCAAAGAAGGTGAAAAACCAGATGAAAATGGAAAATCCGGAGAAAAAGGTAAAAAAGGTGAGAAAGGAAAAGAAGGTAAATCGGGAGAAAAAGGTCAGAAAAAAGGAGATGGCGAAGGTGGTTCTAATGATGATTTAGATGGCGAATTGTATGAAATTTTCAAACAACAGTCTCAATTAAGACAAGAGTTAAAAGAAGCAATTAAAGAAGGGGATAATACAAACCCCAATGGAAATACAGCAGCAAAGAAAGTTTTAAAAACAATGGAGCAACTAGAAAACGAAATACTTGAAAGAGGTTTTAATGCAGGTACGCTTCAAAAAATGCAAAACTTAAATTACGAATTGTTAAAACTAGACACTGCATCTTTAGAACAAGGAAAAGAGAAACAACGTAAATCAATTTTCAATAAAAAGGATTCTCAAAATAATAATTTTAAACAATTAAATTTCAAACAGCAGTATTACAATCAAATCGAAATATTAAATAGACAATCATTACCTTTGCAGCAAATTTATAAAGTTAAAGTTAGAGACTATTTTTCTAACATAAAGAAAGAGTAATATGGTAGAGTTTAATTACGAAACTGCATTTCAATTAGATGATGAAAACCGCCTTGAAAAATGGGTTGAAATTGTGGCCTCAAAAAATGGTTTTGATGTTGGTGAAATCAATTACATTTTCTGTGATGATGAATACCTTTTAAAATTGAATGTAGAGTTTTTAAAGCATGATACGTTAACAGACGTTATAAGTTTTGATAATACATTAGGAAAATTAATTAATGGAGATATTTTTATTTCTATAGAAAGAGTGATAGAAAACGCAAAAGAATACAATGTTTCTTTTGATGATGAATTGCAAAGAGTAATGATTCATGGTGTTTTGCATTATATGGGTTTTAAAGACAAGTCTGATGACGAAGTCAAGCAGATGAGAAGTGCAGAAAACACCGCTTTATTGTTATTAAACAATTGATATTCAGATAAATAAAAAATAAGTTTCACGTGGAACTATAAGATAATGAGTTTATTTTCAACAACATACGACGTTATTGTTATTGGTGGTGGTCATGCAGGTAGTGAAGCTGCTGCTGCTTCTGCAAACATGGGTGCGCACACCTTATTGGTTACAATGAATTTGCAAAATATTGCGCAAATGAGTTGTAACCCAGCAATGGGAGGAATTGCTAAGGGGCAAATTATAAGAGAGATTGATGCATTGGGTGGTTATAGCGGAATAGTTACCGACAAGACGGCTATCCAATTTAAGATGCTAAATAAATCAAAAGGACCTGCAATGTGGAGTCCAAGAGCACAATCAGATAGAATGATGTTTGCAGAGTGTTGGAGGACCATGCTTGAGGAAACAGAAAAATTAGATTTCTACCAAGATTCAGTAAATGGCTTGTTGTTTGATGGCAACAAGATTGTTGGTGTAAAAACAGCATTAGGTTTAGAGATTAAATCAAAAACAGTGATAATTACTGCGGGCACTTTTTTAAATGGATTGATTCATATTGGGGATAAAACATTTGGAGGAGGAAGAGCAGGTGAAAGTGCATCAACTGGTATTACTGAAGATTTAGTTTTAAAAGGTTTCGAAGCAGGAAGAATGAAGACCGGAACCCCGCCAAGAGTTGATGGTCGTTCTTTAGATTATTCAAAAATGCTTGAGCAACCTGGTGATGAAAATCCAGAGAAATTTTCATACCTACCAACAACAAAATCTTTGGTAAAACAGCGCTCTTGTTATTTGACATATACAAATCCAAAAGTGCACGAATTGTTGCGTGAAGGATTTGATCGGTCACCAATGTTTAATGGTAGAATTAAATCTACAGGACCAAGATATTGTCCTTCCGTTGAGGATAAGGTAGACCGCTTTGCTACCAAAGATAGACATCAAATCTTTGTTGAACCAGAAGGTTGGACAACTGTTGAGATGTATGTAAATGGATTTTCAACTTCATTGCCAGAGGATATTCAAGACAAAGCAATACGAGCAATTGAAGGCTTTGAAAACGTAAAGTTTTTTAGATATGGTTATGCAATTGAATACGACTTCTTTCAACCAACGCAATTAAAGCACTCTTTAGAAACTAAGCTTATAGAAAATTTATTTTTCGCTGGTCAAATTAATGGGACAACAGGTTACGAAGAAGCAGCCGCTCAGGGATTAATGGCAGGTGTAAATGCGGCTCTAAAAGCACAACAAAAAGCGCCATTTATTCTAAAAAGAAACGAAGCGTATATTGGTGTTTTAATAGACGATTTAATTACGAAAGGCACAGACGAGCCTTATCGAATGTTTACATCAAGAGCAGAATATAGAACGTTGTTAAGACAAGATAATGCAGATTTAAGATTAACTCCGTTAGGTTTTGAACTTGGTTTAGCATCAAAAGAGAGAATGGATAGAGTTCTTGAAAAGCAACGTAAAACTGATTTACTAATTAAATTTTTAGAGGAAACGAGTGTAACGGAGGCAGAGATAAATCCTATTTTAGAAGCTAAAAATTTAGATCTAATTAATCAATCGTTAAAGCTTTTTAAAGTTGCGGCAAGACCACAATTAAATTTTACGGATTTTAAAGATTTAGAAAAATTAAAAGTGTTTATTGCAGAGAATGAAATTGATTGGGAGACTATAGAGCAAGCAGAAATTCATTTAAAGTATTCTGGTTATATAGAGAAAGAAAAGAACAATGCAGATAAATTAAACCGATTAGAGAATGTTACAATCCCTACTAATTTTAATTATCAAAAACTGCAATCTATATCTTTTGAGGCAAGAGAAAAGCTGACTAAAATTCAGCCAACTTCAATTTCTCAAGCAAGTAGAGTAAGTGGGGTTTCGCCAAGTGATATCTCTGTGTTGTTAGTTTATATGGGTAGATAATAATCGTTATTCTTAAAATGTTCCTCGTGGAACAATTCAAAATAAATGACAAAAGAAAAAGATCTTTATCAAAATTTACAACCTTTTTTAAATTGTAAAGACCATACTGTTTCTGGCGAAGTTTATCAAATCAAGATAAATACAGAATATGATATGTTAGTTACAACTCCGATTCCTGAAAATTTAGAAGTATATTATAAAAGCGAAAATTATATTTCTCATACAGACTCTAAAAAATCATGGGTAGATAAGGTTTATCAATTAGTGAAAAATACCACTTTAAAAAGAAAGTTAAAACTGATTGATTCTTTTAAAACATCTTCTAAAAATATTTTAGATGTTGGGGCGGGAACAGGTGATTTTTTAAAAGTTTGTAAAAAAAACTCTTGGAATGTTTTTGGAGTTGAACCTAGTTTGGCAGCAAGAACTATTGCGGAAAAAAAAGGAATTACTTTACAAGAAAATCTATCTGAAGTAATAAACTTACAATTTGATATAATTACACTTTGGCATGTTTTAGAACATGTAGAGGATTTGACAACCTATATTGCTACCCTTAACAAGTTGCTTTCTAAAGATGGAAAATTATTAATTGCTGTTCCTAATTTTAAAAGTGAAGACGCAAACTATTATAAAGAGTTTTGGGCAGCTTTTGATGTTCCAAGGCATTTGTGGCATTTTTCTCAAAAAGCGATTTCCAAATTATTTTTATCAGAAAGCATGATTGTTGAAAAAACAATCCCTATGAAATTTGATTCGTATTATGTTTCTCTTTTAAGTGAAAAATACAAATCAGGAAAAATGAATCCTTTTAAATCTTTTTATCGAGGTTTTACATCAAACCTAAAAGCAAATAGCACAAAAGAGTATTCTTCTCTGATATACGTTCTTATAAAAAGCTAAAATTGATTTTAACATAAGTGTTTCGACTTGGGTTTAGTAAAAGACACAAACACCTTAAGAGAAAATAAAAACCCGTTAAAAAGGATGTTTTAACGGGTTTTTTAATAGGTATTACTTATTATTATTGATGTCTTTAATAGGTTTTAGCTATTCAATAAAAACACCCCCCAAAGAGCAATAAGAAAATAAACAGCTAAAGACATCGCTCCTGCATAATCTTTTGCTAAACGCTGACCTACTAATAAGAAAATTAAAACGACCGCAGAAAGCTCTACACCCAATAACGCAAATTCATTTGCTTCAGAGGTATATAATTCATAAACACCAAATAACATTAAAAATCCTGCAACAATTTCTAAAATTAAAATAATAGCTAATAAGAAGGGTACACTATTCTTTAAAGGCGAATTTTTAAAATGTTCTTTAATAAAAGAAACATTTCCTTTCCAATCGATAAGTTTATCTATACCAGATTGTAAAAAGGTAACGATTAAAAAAAATAATATTAAAACTTCTGTTGGGTAATTTGAAAGTAGATTCATAAATTTTAATTTTTAGTTTATTATTATTTAAATAGTTTTTGAAAAAAGGTTTTTGTCTTTTGAGTTATTTCTTTTGCTTCATAAGTAAACTCAGTTGCTTTCTCTTGGGCAATTCCTGAATATTCTACAGCTTTCTTTTTTACTATCTCAATATTTTCATCGGTTAAAGTTTCATTTATTTTTTCTTTAGCAGTTTCTATAGCTTCTTTAGTATCTGCAATAAATTTTATTGATTTTTCTTTTAGGTTTTCAATGAATTCTTTATTTATATTGTCTTTATTCATAGCTATAATATTTCTCCTTAATTTTATTTACAATAGTTTGGGCTAGCTTTTGGTTGCTTTCAATGGTCCAACCGGCAATATGTGGACTTAACAAAACATTCTCTGAATGGATTAAATACTGGAAAGCATCGGGCAATTTTTCATTAGAAAAAAGATTCTCAAAAGATGATTTTTCGTATTCTAAAACATCCAATCCTGCGCCCAAAATTTTACCAGATTTTAAAGCAATAACGAGGTCTTTAGTAACTATAGATGATCCTCTGGCAGTATTTATCAACCAAAAATCTTTTTTAAAACTGTTGATAAAATCAGTATTTATCATGTTTTTTGTGAGGTCAGTTTGTGGCGTGTGCAAGCTTAGAACATCAGCTTTTTCTTGTATTTCTAATAAAGAAACTTGTTTACAATTTTGGTCCGAAACTCCTGGTTTAATATCATAACAAAGCACTTCAACATCAAACCCACGTAATTTTTTTGCGAAATATTTACCCATATTTCCGTAACCAATTAAGGCTACAGTTTTCCCGTCAAGCTCAATTCCTCTGTTTTCCTCACGCAACCATTTTCCGTTTCTAACTTCTTTATCAGCTTTGTTAAGTTTGTTAAAAAGAGATAAAAGCATTGCTAAAGAATGTTCGCCAACTGCATTTCGGTTCCCTTCAGGCGCAGCAATTAGTTCAATTTTTTTTGATGTGGCATATTCACAATCTATATTTTCCAAACCTGCGCCAACTCTTCCAATAAATTTTAATTTTGTTGCTTTGTTTAAAAATTTTTTATCAATAGAAAATCGACTTCTAATAATAAAACCGTCATATAAATGAATTTTGGCTTCAATCTCTTGTTTTGTGGAACTGTAATCCTCGTCATTTACAAACCCTAAATCATTTAGTTCATTTAATAAAAGAGGATGATTTGAGTCTAGATGTAATATTTTCATTTAAATATTCTTGTTTAATAAAAATATGCAGCCAACGTAGGCTATTATATTTAAATATTGCTGCGTAGAAACAACGAAAGGAATCTAGATTTCAAGAATAGATTAGGTTCTTTTTTGAAACCGAGGTTGCGCTCTTAATATTGTTCGTTTTCGCTTGGAAAATCTTTGCTTTTAACATCGGTAACATATTGTTCAAATGCGCTTGTCATATCTGCATATAAATCTAAATACCTTCTTAAAAACCTTGGGTTAAATTCATGCGTCATTCCTAACATATCGTGAGTAACCAAAACTTGGCCATCAACTCCGTTTCCAGCGCCAATTCCTATTACAGGAATAGAGATTGATTCGGCTACTTTTTTTGCTAATTCTGCAGGAACTTTTTCTAGAACTAATGCAAAACAGCCAATTCTTTCCAACATTAAAGCATCTTCCATTAACTTGTCTGCTTCTTCTTCTTCTTTTGCTCTAACAGTGTAAGTACCAAACTTATAGATGGATTGTGGCGTTAATCCTAAATGCCCCATTACAGGAATTCCTGCATTTAAAATACGTTTTATAGATTCTTTTACCTCTCTACCGCCTTCTAATTTTATAGAATGACCTCCACTTTCTTTCATAATTCTAATAGCAGATCGTAAAGCCTCTTTTGGGTCTGATTGATAACTTCCAAAAGGCAAATCAACCACAACTAAACAACGCTCAATACCTCTAACAACAGAGCTAGCATGATAGATCATTTGATCTAAGGTTATTGGCAACGTAGTTTCATGACCCGCCATTACATTTGAGGCAGAGTCGCCTACTAAAAGTACATCTAAGCCAGCGCTGTCTAGAATTTTTGCCATTGTATAATCATAAGCAGTTAGCATAGAGATTTTTTCCCCATTTGCTTTCATTTCTACCAAAGATTTTACAGTGATTCTCTTATACTGTTTTTTTGCTACAGACATATTTTTTAAAATTTAGAATTTTCGTAAAAATAAGAAATATCAAGCGATATTTAACAAGTTAATATTGTAGTTACAATAATTGCAAGAAATCATAAAAAATAGCATTATATTTGAAGAATATCACAAAAAATGCCTGAAGAAATAAGCACTTTAAATCCAAATAAATGGATAGATAATTACGCAGATTATCTTTTTAATTATGCCGTTACGCGTGTAAATGATAGCGATTTAGCAAAAGATTTGGTGCAAGAAACTTTTTTTGCGGGTTTAAAATCTGCTAAGAATTTTGAAGGTAAAGCAACAGAAAGAACTTGGTTGGTGTCTATTTTAAAAAGAAAGGTAATTGATCATTATAGAAAAATAAATTCTAATAAAGGCAAATCTGAAGTTAGAATGAGTTTTTATGAAGATGGGGATAACGAAGGAAATTGGATTGAGGAAAGAGCACCGCAAAGATGGGACAACGCATCAGAAAAATACATAGAAAACGAAGAATTAAAAACACAATTAGAACTTTGTATTGCTAAATTACCAGAAAAATATGCTATGGTTTTTAGAATGAAAACGATTCAAGAATTTGAAACGGATGATATTTGTAAGGAGCTAGACATAACTGCGTCAAACTTATGGGTTATTATCCATAGAGCAAGAACTCAGTTACGAAAATGTATGGAAGATAATTGGTTTAATAATTAGTATGATGTTTAAGAAATTTTTAATCAATTGTAATCAAGCAACAACCATTTGCGATAAGAGCCAGTATAACGAGGTCACGCTTTTAGATAAAGTAAAACTAAATATTCATTTTTTAAGATGTAAAATATGTTCCCTATACACAAAACAAAACGTATTTTTATCAACAATGTATAAAGGTCACGCAAAAAGTTGCAGACAAATAAAGCATTGCTTAACGGATGTTGAGAAAACAGCTCTTAAAAAAAGTATAGAAAGTAAAATATAGTATTTTTTCGGTTTTCTTAAAACCGAATTTTTTGATTTTTTGTTAGATTGAAACGGAATTTATAGAAATATAGGTTCCGTTTTTTTGTATTTTTGAACCCAGTTTAGTGCCCACTTAAAAGATTCCTTTTTTAAAAGAATCAAATTATCTAAAAGCGAAAGACCTAAAAGTCTAATTAATCTTAAAAAGGATGCATTTTTTACCAGAAGAAATAGATAACTACGTTGTAAATCACTCACAACAAGAACCAGAAATTTTGCAAGAGTTAAGCAAAGAAACTTGGCAAAAAGTTTTAAACCCTAGAATGTTAAGCGGCGCTTTTCAAGGAAGAGTTTTATCTATGATTTCTAAATTGATACAACCAACATCTATTTTAGAAATAGGAACATATACCGGTTATTCTGCTTTGTGTTTAGCAGAAGGAATGTCATCCGAAGGAAAAATTATTACCATTGATAAAAACGAGGAATTACAAACGTTACAGAATAAGTATTTTGAGAAATCTGGTTTTAGAAATCAAATAGAGCAACGGGTTGGAAATGCAGTGAACATCATTCCAAAAATCGAGAAGAAATTTGACCTTGTTTTTATTGATGCAGATAAATCTAATTACGTAAATTATTTTCATTTAATTATTGATAAAATGAATTCTGGAGGAATTATTTTGTCTGACAATGTGCTCTGGAGCGGCAAAGTTGTGGAAGAACTTGACCCTAAAGACATAGATACAATCGTACTCTTAGCGTATAATAAGTTATTAAATTCTGATGATAGAATAGAAACTGTTTTGTTGCCAATACGAGACGGATTAACAATTAGTAGAGTAAAATAGTTTTTTAAGCAGGTTTAACTTAAGCTTACTTAAGAATTAGAAAACTATGATGAGGCTTAGAAGCAACTTCAGAAATAAATTAAAGATTATTTATTTCTTTTTATTGGCCCTGTTAAATCATCAATATTGCCTTTAAAAGTATCAATATCTTTTTTAATATCTTTCGTAAAATCAGTGTCTAAGCCTTGGCTTTTAGCACTTTCAGCAATGTCTCTTTTAATATCGTTTGTGGCATCTTTTACTTGACGAATTCCTTTGCCTAAGCCTCTCGCAATTTCAGGAATCTTATCTGCACCAAAAACCATCACCACTATTAATAGAATAATCATAATCTCTGGAGCACCAATAAATAAAAAAGTTGTATTCATAATTAGAATAATGTTATAACAAAGGTAAATATTATTAGTGATATAAAGTTATGAAATAATTTTTTTTGTAAATTGTAGTATAGAATTTTAAAACCGCATTAATGTTTAAAAAAACACTCTATTTTTTATTACTTTCAATGATTTTTATAGGATGTAAATCTATGATAATTAATGTCAAAATTAATAAAGAGCTAGATTCTTCATTCTTTAAAAATCAGTTTACAGGAATTTATGTATATGATGTAAATGCAGATAAAATAGTCTACAGTTATAACGGTGAGAGGTATTTTACGCCAGCAAGTAATACTAAAATATTTACACTTTTTACAGGTTTAGAATTATTGTCCGATTCTATTCCAGCTTTTAAATATGGTGTAGATAAAGATACAATCACGATTCAAGGAACCGGAGATCCAACATTTTTACACTCTTTTTTTAAAGATAGTACTGCTTTAAAAATGGCTAAAAATTATAAAAAAGTGAATTTAATTATACACAATATTGCTGATAAAAAATTTGCTCCAGGTTGGGCTTGGGAAGATTTTGACAGCTATTTTAGTCCAGAGCGTAGTGCTTTTCCGATGTATGGAAATGTCATTAGAATTCAAAATCAAAATGAAATAAATGTAGTTCCCGCCTTTTTTGAAAATAAATTAAAAATTACCGATAGAAGTTATGGCAGAGAAGAGTTTATCAACAGTTTTTATTTTGGAAAAGACAGAACTCGCGAAACAGAAATTCCTATGATTATAGATGCTACTTTGCTAATAAATCTTTGGAACGATCTTTTACCCAACAGAGTAAAATTAGTAAAAGAATCGTCTATAAAACCCGCTAAAATAGCATACAGTATTCCGGATGATTCTTTGTACAAAAGAATGATGAAAGTAAGTGACAATTTTTTGGCAGAGCAGATTTTAATTTTGGCATCCTCCAGGCTTTTCGATACTTTAAATTCATCAAAAGCAAGAGCGTATATCTTAGAAAACCAGTTAAAAGATTTAAAACAAAAGCCAAGATGGGTAGACGGTTCTGGTTTAAGTAGGTATAATTTATTTACACCAATTTCTTTTGTGGAAGTTTTAACTAAAATGTACAAGAAAATACCAAAAGAAAGGTTGTTTTCATTTTTTCCTGTGGATGGAGAATCGACAACTTTAAACGATTCGATTTCTAAAAAAGATACGCGATATATCTACGCAAAATCAGGTACTTTAGGAAACAATTACAATTTAAGCGGTTATTTAATTACAAACTCTAATAGAGTACTTATTTTTAGTTCTATGAACAATCATTTTATGCAACCGAATACTAAAGTAAAAGAGCAAATGCAAATTATTTTTGAGCAATTAAGAGATAATTATTAAATTAATTTTACAGAAAAATTATGAATTTAATTCAATTAATTATTAGTCCATTTAAAATAATAATAACGGCTATTATTTCTTATTTCTCTTTTTAGTTTCAAAATATAAAAAAGGTAGAACTTATTTTATTTAGTTACTTTAGTATTCTTTTTATTGGTATTAGGGCCGTTCAATTATTTATTGAAACACTTAATTAATCCACTAATTAATAATTGTGAAGAAAGTGTAAATAACTTGGCGTAATCAAGTCTTTAAAAACAGTTATGTAAAGACTTAAAAGTTTATGCTTTTCGGCTAATTTTATTTTAATAACTGAAAGTTATGGTATTTTAAAATGCCACTAACCATTTAGTTAATGTTATTTTTTCACCAACATCCTCTTAATTTCATTCAATTTCATTAAGGCTTCAATTGGTGTTAAGGTATCAATATTGATTGTCAAAATTTCTTCACGGATATTTTCTAAAATTGGATCATCTAATTGAAAAAAACTGAGTTGCATTTCTTCGTGCTGATTCTTTTTTAAAACGTCTTTTACTTCAGTATTTTTATTGTTTTTTTCTAATTGTGCTAGTATCTTATTAGCTCTATGAATCACCATATTTGGCATTCCGGCTAGTTTTGCAACATGAATACCAAAACTATGATTAGAACCTCCAGAAACCAATTTACGCAAGAAAATAATAGTATCTGCTAACTCTTTTACAGATACATTAAAGTTTTTAATGCGCTCAAAGGTGGTGGTCATTTCATTCAATTCATGATAATGAGTAGCAAACAATGTTTTTGCTTTTGATGGATGCTCGTGCAAAAACTCTGTAATTGCCCAAGCAATTGAAATTCCGTCATAGGTAGAAGTTCCACGACCAATTTCATCTAACAAAACCAAACTGCGTTCAGAAAGGTTATTTAAGATGGACGCTGTTTCGTTCATTTCTACCATAAACGTAGATTCGCCCATAGAAATATTATCACTCGCGCCAACTCTTGTAAAAATTTTATCAACAATACCAATTTTTGCATTTTGAGCAGGCACATAACTTCCCATTTGCGCTAGCAAAACAATCAAAGCAGTTTGTCTTAAAATTGCCGATTTACCAGACATATTTGGTCCGGTAATCATAATTATTTGCTGCAGATTTCTGTTTAAAACAACATCGTTTGCAATATACGTTTGATCAATTGGTAATTGTTTTTCAATAACAGGATGCCGCCCGTTTTTAATCTCTAAATCGGTACTTTCGTCCATAAGCGGACGTACATAATTGTTGTCAATCGCTAAAACCGAAAAAGATAAAAGACAGTCAATTTTTGCAATAATTTGGGCATTTTCTTGTATAATTTGTACAAACTGAATGATGTATTGTAATAATTTAGAAAAAATTTCTTGCTCTATTTTGGCAATTTTCTCTTCTGCACCTAAAATTTTCGTTTCGTATTCTTTAAGTTCTTCGGTAATATAACGCTCTGCATTTACCAAGGTTTGTTTGCGAATCCATTCTTGCGGCACTTTGTCTTTGTGTGTATTTCTAACTTCTATATAGTAGCCAAAAACATTATTGAACGAAATTTTTAAACTAGAAATTCCCGTTCTTTCGGTTTCACGCGCCAACATATCATCTAAATACTGTTTTCCAGTACTAGAAATTGCACGTAAATCGTCTAATTCTTGATGAACGCCAGTTGCAATTGCATTTCCTTTATTAATGTTTACAGGTGCATCATCAAATAAGGTTTCTGTAATTTTATCAATTAAAACCTTGCAAGAATGCAACTGATTGCCAAGATCTTGAACCGTTTTATTTTTACTTTTTTCTGCGGATGCTTTTATTGGTAAAATTGCTTTTAAAGAACTTTTTAACACCACAATTTCTCTAGGTGAAGCTTTGCCTGTTGCCACTTTAGAAATCAACCGTTCTATATCAGAAATTTGTTTTAATTGATAAGTAACTGTTTTTGAAAACTCATCAGAATCTATAAAAAACTTCACTAATTCATGGCGATTTTTTATATCATCTATATTTTTTAAAGGAAGTGCCAACCAACGTTTTAGCAATCGCCCGCCCATTGGCGAAATTGTTTTATCAATAATATCTAAAAGAGTAATTGCATTTACAGAATTCGAATTGTACAATTCTAAATTTCTTACTGTAAAACGATCCATCCAAACATAATTATCTTCTGCAATTCTGCTAATAGCTTGGATGTGTTTTAGTAGATTGTGTTGCGTTTCCGATAAATAATAGAGTACTGCTCCGGCGGCAATAATTCCGTTTTTAAGATCTTCAATTCCGAATCCTTTTAAGGTTTTTACCTCAAAATGATTTTGTAAGGTTTCGTTGGCATATTCAGTTTGAAAAACCCAATCATCCAAATAAAATGTATAATATCTATTTTCAAACAATTCTAAGAACTCTTGCTTATGTTGTTTTTGCACCAAAACTTCACTAGGACTAAAATTCTGCAATAATTTATCAATATACTCCGCATTACCCTGGGCAACTAAGTACTCGCCCGTAGAAACGTCTAAAAATGAAACTCCGAGTTGTTTTTTGTTAAAATGTACCGCTGCTAAAAAATTATTGGTTTTAGATTGTAAAACTTCGTCGTTTAAAGAAACCCCTGGAGTAATTAATTCTGTAACACCCCGTTTTACAATGGTTTTAGTCATTTTAGGGTCTTCTAATTGATCGCAAATTGCAACGCGCATGCCTGCTTTTACCAATTTTGGCAAATAGGTATTTATAGAATGATGCGGAAAACCAGCTAATGCAGTTTCTGTTTCGCTGCCTGCGCCTCGTTTTGTAAGAGTAATTCCTAAAACATGTGCGGCTTTTTTAGCGTCTTCACCAAAAGTTTCGTAAAAATCTCCTACTCTAAACAACAACATTGCATCAGGATATTTTTTCTTGATGGCATTGTATTGTTTCATTAAAGGAGTTACCTTTTTAGGAGTTGATTTTGCCAAGTTTGTAGAAAATTAAAGTTAGTTTTGCGAATATAAAAATTAGTATTCAGTATTCAGTAGCAGTTTGTAGTGAACTTATTCACAAAGTATGAGAAAATTAAAAAATAATGAATTAGGAAGAATTTCTGTTGATGCTTTTAAATCGACTCCCAAAACGCCTTTAATCGTTATTTTAGATAACGTTAGAAGTTTAAATAATATTGGTTCTGTTTTTAGAACTTCGGATGCTTTTTTGATAGAAAAAATTTACTTGTGCGGCATTTGTGCAACGCCCCCAAACAAAGATATTCATAAAACTGCTTTGGGCGCAACAGAATCGGTAGCTTGGGAATATGTAGAAGACACATTAACTTTAATCGAAAAATTAAAAGCAGAAAATATTAAAGTTCTTGCTATTGAACAAGCAGAAAATAGCACAAAATTAAATACTTTTTTTCCGGAGAAAAATCAGAAATACGCTATTGTAATGGGTAATGAGGTAAAAGGAGTGCAACAACAAGTTGTAAATGCTTCCCATTTTTGTATTGAAATTCCGCAAGTAGGCACAAAACATTCTTTAAATATTTCTGTGACAACTGGCGTGGTAATTTGGGATTTATTCGTTAAAATTGGTAAACTAGCCTAGCCCAGATTGAAGCATTTGTTTGAGCTCTTTTATGCCTTTTTTGGCATAAAAAGCGAGTGCGAAAAGCTGGAAATAGCTTCTAATACTAAATACCTAGAATAAGTTGCGCTATTGAGAAATAGATTAAAATTCCGAAAATATCATTGCTTGTCGTTATAAAAGGACCCGTTGCTAATGCTGGATCTATACCTCTTTTTTCTAAAATTATTGGCACAAACGTACCAATTAAAGAAGCGATAATAATTACTGACATTAATGAAATAGAAATTGCTACACTAAAGCTAATTGGAAAGCCTAAAATTTTAGTAAAAGCAATAATTATAATAGAAAGTAAAAGGCCATTTATTAAACTAATCGCTATTTCTTTTAACAATCTACGCCACAAACTACCTTTAATTAAATCGTTTGCTAAACCTTGTACAATAATAGCAGAAGATTGTACTCCAACATTTCCTGCAACCGCAGCGATTAATGGTGTAAAAAAGAATAAAGCTTTATATTCTGGATTATCCATAATTGTTTGAAAATTCTGCATGATTATTACTGCGCCCAAACTACCAAATAAACCTAGTATAAGCCAAGGTAATCTACCTTTTACCAATTCATAAACGGTATCATCTGCTTCTACATCTTGGGTTAAACCATTTGCCAATTGATAATCTTTGTCTGCCTCTTCTTTTAAAACATCAACAATATCGTCAATGGTAATTCTACCCAACAAAACGTTATTATCATCTACAACAGGTATTGCTTCTAAATCGTATTTAGACATAATTTTAGCAACCTCTTCGTCATCCTCATTTACATTTACAGCATCTACTTTAGCGATATAAATTTCAGAGATTTTTTGTTCGTTTTTTGCTACAATTAAATCTTTTAAAGAAAGACGGCCTATTAGTTTATCTTGCTTATCTACCACGTAAATAGAGTGCACTCTGCTTACCTCTTTGGCTTGTGCTCTAATTCTGCGCATACAACCTGCAACCGTCCAAGTTTCATAGACTTTTACGAGTTCTTTACCCATTAGAGAACCTGCAGAATTATTATTGTAAGAAAGTAGTTCTTTAATATCTGCGGCGTGTTCGTCGTCTTTTAATGCAGAAATAACGCGTTGTTGTCTTTCTTCGGATAGTTCGCCAATAATATCTGCGGCATCATCGGTGTCCATTTCACCAATTTCTTTTGCGATTTCTTTTGCGGATAAATTTTTAAGAATCTTTTCACGAGTATCTCCATCTAATTCAGTAAGAATTTCAGAAGTTTTTTCGCTATCTAAAAGTTTAATGATATATATAGATTCATCAAAATCTAGTTCGTCTAAAACTTCCGCAATATCTGCATAATGTAAATCTTCAAATAACTCAGTAATTGCGGGGTTATTAGTAGTGGCTATAAGTTCTGTAAGGTTTTCTAGAAATTTATTGGTGATTTCAAATGCCATGATCTGCTAATTTTTGTGTAAGAGAAATAAAGGCAGCAACAGATAATTGTTCTGGTCTTTTCGCAAATATAGGGTCTTCTTTTAAAGAATCCGAAAGATTAAAGGATTTTAAACTAGAACGCAACATTTTTCTTCGTTGATTAAAAGCAGTTTTTACTACTCTAAAAAATAATTTCTCATCAACAGGTAAAGTGTAATTCTCTTTTCTAACCAGTCTAATTACGCCAGAATCTACTTTTGGAGGTGGATTAAAAACGGTTGGTGGCACTGTAAACAAATATTCAACATCAAAAAAAGCTTGTGTTAAAACAGATAGAATTCCGTAAACTTTACTGCCCTCTTTTTCTGCAATCCTCATGGCAACTTCTTTTTGAAACATGCCCGCAAATTCTGGAACAAATTCTCTATGTTCGATGGCTTTAAAAACAATTTGAGTAGAAATATTATATGGAAAATTACCAATAATTGCTACTTGTTTTTTATCGAAAATTTCTTCGATATTCTGCTTTAAAAAATCTCCTTCTAAAATGGTAAACTTGTCTTTAGAAGTATCTAATTTTATGTGTTCTAACCAAAATGTATTTTTAAGGTAACTTACTGATTCTCGGTCTAATTCAAGAACTGTAATTTTTGGTTTTTTTTGTAATAAATATTTAGTTAAAACACCCATTCCTGGACCAATTTCCAAAACGTTATCGTAATTTGTACCTTTTAAAGCATCAGCAATATTTTTTGCGATGGTTTCATCAGTTAAAAAATGTTGGCCTAAATGTTTTTTTGCTTTTACAGACAAGATGATTGTTTTTTGAGATTTAAACAACAAATGTACTCTAATTTCGGCATAATTTTTGGTTGGTTTAAGTTTAAAATCAGCCAAATGCAAAGAATTTTACTAGTTCTACTATTCCTTATTACAGTAAATAGTGCGTCTTTTTCGCAAGATGGAAAGTTGAAAAAAGGGAAAGAAAGTTTAAAGGAATCAGCCTCTACAACCACGACCTCAAGCGTTTCAACAAGCACAAATAGAGGTTCTCGAAGGTCTAGGAGCTCCAATGATGACGCTACTTTTAGCTCTTTTTTTGCAGGTCTTTTTATAGACTTATTTGCGTATACAGCGTATGGTGTTGCTATAGAGTCGCCATTTGAGGTTAACGGCAGAATGCATGATGCAGAAATTGCTAATTATCCGTATAAAAATGCATTTCATGGAAATTTTATCTACACAGATTCTATAAATTATAAAACAACAAGGTTGGATATTACCAATAATTTTGTGATCGAAAACAGTAAGTTATATGGTAATAATTTTGGACTCGATTATCGTTTTTTAAAACGTTTTGGACTTCAATTAGACTATTTGTATTTGACTGAAAGAAGCACCATAAATAGAGATCAATTTTATTTGTATTCCGCGTTGTTAAATTACCATAGAATACGGACTCAAAAATTAGATGCTTGGTTTGGTTTGGGAATTATGCATGTTAGATCTGATGTTAATAAAACTGGTTTTGGGGTTGGTTTAGGTGCAGAATGGTTTGTTGCAAAGCCAATTAGTTTAACTTTTTCTCACAAGTTTACCAACATCAATAATCAAGAGGTAAATAATACCAAATTGTTGTTGAAATACCACCTAAAAAACTATCATATTTCTTCTGGGTATGAACATTTTAGAATTGGTGTTTCTAAGATTGATGCTTTTTCTATTGGTGTTGGAGCTAGTTATTAGAAAAAACGATTGTTTAAATAGAGCGTTTTTTCACTACACAGCCACAGAGGTAACATAACTTTATTCGAATTTAAAGCAGAAGTCAAAGGGAAAACCTATATTTTATCTGTGTTTATATGGTCCGTTTTTTGAGCAAAAGAAATTATGATAACTCCAAGACCTAATCCACAAAGAAAACCTGCAATGGTTTCTTCTGGCTCTATTCCCCATTTTAGAATCCCAATAATACTGCCACAAAGGAGTAATAAAATTCCTAAAACCAATATTATTTTTCTATTTTTAAAAAGAAATATATTCATTTTAATTGGTACTATTTGTTGGATAATATTCTTTTATAAATCGTAACTCTGTTCTAAAAGCTAACATTTTATCACCAAATTTTTTTAGGCTTTCTCTACGTAATCTATCTGCATCTTCTTTGTAATAGTCGTCTAAATCTTCTCTTGTGTTTGCGGTATATTGAATGGAGTATGTTTTACCCCCCATTTCTTCATCAACCAATACTTCTGTTAGTTTTGCGGATATAAATTTACCGGTATTTAAAACATCTAAAATATGGGTTTCCATCCAAGTTAGCCATTCTTCACAAACAGCTTCATTTATATTTATTGTTACGTTATATATGTACATTTTATGGCTTTTAGTGGTTGGTCTTTAGTTGCTAGTTTAATATGGTTCTTTCTGGGTTTATTTTAATAAATTACACCCTAAAAACATAAACAAACAACCAAAAACTAAATAGTATCTCCTCTTAATTTTCTAAACTGCTTTCTGGCTTCAACCAAATAAATGCTTGAAGGTTGCTCAAATATTATTTTCTGATAATATTCTTTTGCTTTTTCTTTATCGTTTAAATTATAATTATACATTTCTGCCAACATAAAATAAACGTCATCTGTTAACAATCCTTGATTATCTGCAGCAATAATTTCTGCTAAACTTAAAATTGCATCATCATATCTTTTTTGCTTGACAAATAACTTTGCTTGAAAAAATAATACATCATCATAAATAACTTCACCTGGCACTAATCCATTTATCAATATTTCTTTGGATGTAAATAAGTTTTCTAATTCAGCCAAAGCTTCTGCATCTTTATTCTGATACGCTAATAGCTCTGCTCTTGCCAATTGGGTTAATCCAGACGGAATGGAATCTACTGGTTCGTTGTCTGTTATTTTTAAGAATAAATCGACGGCATCGTTTGCAATGAGTTGCGTTGTAGAACTTTTTAACACCTTTAGCTGTGCTTTTGCCCAGGTAAAATCGCCTTTAAAATAACTAGTTTGAGCTACTTTATAACGCGCTTCTTGCGCGAGTTCGTCATCTGCTAATTGAGTTTGAATTTGAGAAAAATAGATCAATGCTTTGTTAAAGTTTCCGCTAAAAACCAACACATCCCCTAATTTTAATTTTATTCTTGCTTCGTCAAATTTTGAACGAGAAAACGTTAATGCTTTTTCTAAAATTGCTCTTGCTTTTTCTGGATCATTTTTACTAAAAGTCAAAAAATCTGCATATTCAACTTGTAGTTTTATGGTAAATTCAGTGATGCCAAATTTTGTAAATAACGTTTCGAATAATTTTTCTGTTGCTGGGTTTTTGTTTGCTACGGCAATTTTTGCGAGGTATATATTTGCGTCAATTTTTTCATTGATAAAAGAAGTGTTTTCGTTGATAAAATCAAAACACAACTTAGCTGCTTCTTGTTCTTTATTATCAAAAGCTAATTTTCCTAAACTAAATATTTCAGCCAAATCAAAAGCATTTCGGTTATACAACGCTTTTTCTTGAATTAGCGCTTTACCATACTCTTTTTGTTGTGAAAACAACCAACTTAATAAAATATTCCATTCGTTTTTAGGGTTGCTTACAGACTTTTTTAGAAGTGTTTTTTTGAACAAAAGATTGGTTTCATTTTCTGCATCATCCGTAATATATTGGCTGGCATATCGTTGAACTAAACTAAGATAATTTTCGTTTTTATCAACCAACTCTAGATAAGATTCAAACATTCTTTGATAATCGCCCTTTTCTCCATAAATCTGCGCAATTTGAAAATTATAATTTACCTTCGGGTTTTGTTGCATTGCTTTTTCATAGACTAAAATAGCATTGTCTAGTAAATTGTAAAATTTAAAAAGGTTGCCAATTGTATTGCTATGACCAGGATTTTTATCCAAAGAATTTATGGCTTTTTGGTAATTAGAATTTGCCAATTCTTCTTGTTGTTGGCGCTCATAATTGTATCCTAAAAAAACATATAAATACGCTTCAGAACTATCTTCTTGAATTCTTTTTTTAAGTAAATCTTCGGCAGTTTTAAAGTTATCGGATTCTTGATAACAGGTAATTAATTTGCTTAAATAAGTGGTGTTAAACGGACTTTTATCATACAGTTTTTTAAAAATTTGAGTTGCTTTTTCAAATTCTCCTTGTTTGTAATAGGTATCTGCCAAGAAAAAATCATTTTGATCTTCTTCTTGACTAAAGCTTAAACTACTAATAGCTAACAAAATAAATAAAAATAAGTATTTCATATCCTTTCAAAGATAACCAAGAAAAATGTTAAATTTTTATTAAAGCCTTTCAACTTTCAAGTTTCTCTTGTAACATTTTGGCACGAAACTTGTCTTCATTATAATAACGTACCAAAAAACAATACTATGATCGATCTAAACAGCAAATACGAAAACGCGAAATTAAACTCTATAGAGTTAATGAAAAACGGACAAATAAGTGCTTATTTTAATGCGCTTTTAGAAATGAATAAATATAAAAGATTACTAGTTGCTGTAATTGCCAATTAGTTAGCAGTTTTCAGTCTCAGTTTTCAGTCAAAGGATAAACTGAGACTGAAAACTGAAAACTATTCTATAATATCAAACCCACAGTAAGGGACTAAAACTGTTGGTATTTTAATTCCGTCTTCGGTTTGATAGTTTTCTAAAATACCTGCTAAAACACGTGGCAACGCTAAAGAACTTCCGTTTAAAGTATGTGCAAATTCACTATTGCCTTCTTTATTTTTAAAACGAAGTTTTAATCTATTTGCTTGAAAAGTTTCAAAGTTAGAGGCAGAACTAATTTCTAGCCATCGGTCTTGGGCTGTAGAAAACAATTCAAAATCAAAGGTTAATGCAGAAGTAAAACCGGTATCTCCCCCACACAAACGTAAGATTCTGTAGGGTAATTTTAATTCTCTTAAAATATTTTTGATGTGCTCTACCATTCCGTCTAACGCAGCGTAAGAAGTAGTAGGATGCTCAATTCTTACAATTTCTACCTTATCAAATTGATGCAGTCTGTTTAAACCCCGAACGTGCGCGCCGTAACTTCCTGCTTCACGTCTAAAACAAGGTGTGTAACCGGTACAAAGAATAGGAAACTCTGATTCTTGCATTAAATTTCCACGAAACATATTTGTAATTGGTACTTCTGCTGTTGGTATTAAGTACAAATCGTCTTCATTAGAATGATACATTTGTCCTTCTTTATCAGGCAATTGGCCGGTTGCAGTTGCAGACTCAGCATTTACTAAATGCGGAACTTGTACTTCTGTATAACCTGCTTCAATATTTTTATCTAAAAAATAATTAATTAGTGCACGTTGTAACCTTGCTCCTTTTCCTTTGTAAACAGGAAAACCTGCGCCGGCAATTTTTGTGCCCAACTCAAAATCAATGATGTCGTATTTTTTTGCCAATTCCCAGTGAGGAAGTGCATTCTCTCCTAAATTAGGAATACTACCTTCTTTAAAAATTTCTTCATTATCTTCTGCCGAAACACCTTGTTTTACAGATGCATGAGGAATATTCGGAATTTGATATAAAAGTGTTTGTAATTCATCAGCATACAGCGTTAATTTTTCTGATAATTCTTTAGAATTTTCTTTTAATTGAGCTGTTTTTTGTTTTAAAATAGTGGCTTTTTGGATTTCACCTGATTTAAAAAAGTTCCCTATTTCTTTGGATAGTTTATTAGATTCAGCTAAAGTAGTGTCGAGTTCAACTTGCGTTGCTCTTCTGTTTTCATCCGCAGTTAAAACCTGCTCAATAATAGTTGCAGCATTTGCAAAATTACGTTTTGCCAAACCGGCTAAAACAGTTCCTTTATTTTCTCTAATAAAATTTACTTGTAACATTTTTCTTAAAATTACGAATTGCAAATATATAATTTGTCATTTTGATTTGTCTTGAAATCAAAAATAAAAATAACGTATCAAATTTATTAAATTGGCATTTAGAAACAAACAGCATAAAAGTTTTAATTTTTGAATAATTGGTAAAACTTTATAAATTATTTTTGATGTAATTTCTTGCTGTTTCTTCGTCTTTTTTAATTTGCTGAACTAAAACTTCAACAGAGTAAAACTTTTCTTCATCCCTTAAAAAATAAATTAATTCTATCGTTAAATTTTGATGATATAAATCTTGGTTGAAGTCAAAAAAATGAACCTCAATTGTTTGATGATTTCCGTTAACGGTAGGCCTATTTCCAATATTCATCATTCCAAAAACAATTTTTTCGTCAATGGCCGATTTTACAATGTAAACACCCGTTTTAGGAATTAATTTGTAATTTTCTTTAATATCAATATTTGCAGTTGGGTAGCCAATTGTTCCGCCTAATTTTTTACCGTTTACAACATTGCCGTTTAGCATAAAATTATAACCTAAATAATTATTTGCGGTTTTTAAGTTTCCAGAAGCTAAAGCGCGTCTAATTTTTGTTGAACTCACAGAAACATCATCTATATCTTGTGCCGGAATTTCTTCTACCTTAAAATCGTATAAATGGCTATATTCTGTTAGTTGGGTAATATTGCCTTCTCTATTTTTTCCAAAGTGATGGTCATAACCAATAATTAATTTTGATATATTTAATTGATTAACCAAAATATCTCGCACAAATTCGAGTGCAGTCATTCTAGAAAACTCCTTGCTAAAAGGGTGAATAATTAAATAATCTAAACCTGTTTTTTCAAGCAAAGTTGCGCGTTCTTCAATCGTATTAATTAGTTCTAAGGTAACATCTTTTTGCAACACCATTCTAGGATGCGGAAAAAAAGTTAAAACCACAGACTTTTTATTCGCTTTTTTAGCTTCATCAATAAGTTTTTCTATAATTTTTTGATGCCCAAAATGTACACCGTCAAAAGTGCCAATGGTAACATATGTTTTTTCTTTATCAGAAAAATTAGAAGTGTTTTGTACTATTTTCAATGAAAGAAATTTTTTGTAATGCACAAATGTACAATAACTGTAACATAAAAATTAAATAAAAGTTCATGTTCTAAGGTTAGTATTTGATAATACTATCACTATTTTTTTATTAAAACAATAAATTTATTGCTGATATATTAATAAATTCAAAAAAAATTGTATTTTCGTCTCATAACAAAATAATTCAAATTATGATAAAAAAGATTTTACTACTTGCATTTATTGCTTTTGGTAGCTTAACAATGGTTGCCCAAACCACTGTTACCGGAACGGTTAAAGACGCAAAAACGGGAGATTTACTCCCTGGGGCTAATATTAAAATTTCTAGAAAGTCTGTAGGGACTAGTACAGATTTTGATGGAGTTTTTGTGTTATCGGTTGCAGAAAAACCGCCTTTTACAATTGAAGTTTCTATGATTGGTTATCAAACTAAGAGTGTAGAAATTACAAAAAACAATCAAAAAGCAGAAATTAGCTTAGTTGAAAATGCAACTTCGTTAGACGAAATTGTAGTTTCTGCATCCAGAACGCCAGAGCGTATTATGGAGTCTCCTGTAACCGTAGAAAGAATGGACGCTAGAGCTATTAAAAACACTTCTTCACCCTCTTTTTATGATGGTTTAGAAAATTTAAAAGGTGTAGATGTCAACACAAACAGTTTAACTTTTAAATCGGTTAACACACGTGGTTTTGCAACATTTGCAAATACACGTTTTATGCAATTGGTTGACGGTATGGATAATTCATCGCCAGCATTAAACTTTGCTTTAGGTAACTTATTAGGAATGTCTGAATTAGATGTAAAAACGGTAGAGTTATTACCCGGGGCATCATCTGCGTTATATGGTGCAAATGCTTTTAATGGTATTATGTTCATGACAAGTAAAAGTGCTTTTGAAGACCAAGGAATTAGTATTTCTTTAAAAGGAGGAATTACAAGTCAAGATGCTGCAGGAGATAACGAATTCTACGATTTTAATGTTAGAATGGCATATGTTTTTTCTGACAAGTTTGCTGCTAAAGTAAGTTTAGCTTATTTAGATGGTACAGAATGGTATGCTACTGATTATAGAAATACTAAAAACGGTAAATATACTTCTGGAAACAGAAGTTCTGACAGAAACTATGATGGTTTAAATGTTTATGGAGATGAGGTTTCTACAAATATGAGAGGTGTTGCTCAAACATTGGAACGATTAGGTCTCATTCCAAACGGTGCATCTGCACTTGTACCTAGTGAAAGTGTAAGTAGAACAGGTTATGATGAAAGAGATTTAATGACGTATGATGCGAAAAGCGTAAAATTTGCAGGGAATTTAAATTATCGTCCTTTTGGAGATGATCGTTTAGAAATTCTTTGGGATTCTAAATTTGGTGTTGGTAATACAATTTATCAAGGAACAAATAGATACAATATTAAAGACTTTTTTATGGAACAACATAAATTAGAATTTAGAGGTAAAAATTTCTTTGTTAGAGGATATGTTACAAATGAAGATGCAGGTAATTCTTATGATACACGTTTTGCTGCTATTAACATAAATAGAGCCTGGAAAGCTGATAGCACTTGGTTTGGAACTTATGTTGGTGGTTACTTACAAGGAACTTTAGGTGGTTTAACATCAGATCAAGCACATGCAGTAGGTAGACAGGCCGCAGAGGCAGGAAGGTTGTTACCTGGAACAGCAGCTTTTCAAGAAGTATTTGATAGAATTACTGCAGATCCAGATTTAATAACGGGTTCAAAGTTTCAAGACAACACAAAACTGTATCATTCAGATGCAAACTATAATTTTCAAGATGTTATAGATTGGGCAGAAATTCAAGTAGGTGGTTCTTATAGACGTTATTCTTTAAACTCTAATGGAAGTATCTTTACTGATTATGACGGTGCTATTAATTATGATGAATATGGTGCTTATACACAATTACAAAAGAAATTTTTAGAAGATGACCGTTTAAAATTTACAGCTTCTTTACGTTATGATAAAGCTCAAAATTTTAATGGAAACTATTCTCCTAGAGTATCTTTAGCTTATGCAGCTGGTGAAGACAAAAACCAAAACTTCAGAGCATCTTTTCAAACAGGTTTTAGAAACCCAACAACCCAAGATCAATATATTGGTTTAAATGCAGGTAGAGCATTTTTAGTTGGTGGAGCTCCAGATAACTTAGATAGATTTAATACTTCGCCTTTAACAGTAAGTGGTTCTGGCCAAGCTTTTACAGGATCTAGTACAGTATCTGTTTCAGGAAGACAAGCATATGAAAATTCTTTCTCAGCAAGCTCAGTTATTGCAGGAACGTTTAAAAAATCTAATGTTACTTTAGTTCAGCCAGAAAGAGTAACTGCATATGAAGTTGGTTATAGAGGCGTGGTAGCTGCGGGTGATAAAAACCTAGCAATAGATTTAAGTGTTTATTATAATCAATACCAAGACTTTATTTCTGGCAAAAATGTAATAGTTCCTTTTTATGGAAATGTTGGTGATAATACTTTATCTCTTTTAGCTCTTCAAAATGGAGATTACACTGCTTTTCAAACATATACTAATTCAGCAGCAGATATTAGTTCTTATGGAGCTTCTATTGGTTTAAATACAAGAGTTTTTAATGATTTTAATTTAGGATTAAACTATACCTATTCTAAATTTGATTTTGACCAAGCTTCTGATCCAGATTTTGAAGCTGGATTTAATACACCAGAGCATAAAGTAAAATTACAATTTGGTAAAACAGAATTGTTTAAAAACTTTGGCTTTAATGTAAACCTAAGATGGCAAGATGAATATTTATGGGAATCTACTTTCTTAGATGCAACTATAGGTGCTAGAACAGTTTTAGACGCTCAAGTTAATTATAGTGTTCCAAGTTGGAAATCTGTATTTAAATTAGGTGGAGCAAATTTAACAGGTAAAGAGTATTTAAGTGCACCAGGAGTTGGAGCAATTGGTTCTCAATATTATGTTTCTTGGACAGTTAATAACTAATAAAAAATAAAACATTTTATGAAAACATATAAATATATTGGACTTTTTCTTTTATCATTAAGCATCGTTTCTTGTGATGTAAATAATGATTTAGATGAAATTCCAGCAGTAATAGTACCAGAAGTTACACTAAATACAAATGGTTTAGATTTTTCTAAATTCATTTCTGTTGGAGCTTCTTTTACAGCAGGTTATACAGATGGAGCAATGTTTAAAGCAGCTCAATTAAATTCTTTTCCAAACATTCTAGCCTCAAAGTTTGTAACAGACTTTAACCAGCCTTTAATGAACGATAATATTGGTGGTTTAGTTTTTAATGGAACAGCAGTGCAGCCTCCAAGATTTTATTTTAATGGAGCTGGACCAGCAAGGTTACCAGCTGAACCAACAACTCAATTAACAACTGTTCTTAGCGGACCTTTTAATAATTTTGGAGCGCCAGGGGCAAAAAGTTTTCATTTAGGAGTTGCTGGCTACGGTCAATTAAATCCATATTTTGGTAGAATGGCATCTAGTCCAGGAGCATCTGTTATGGGTGATGCTTTAGCTCAAAACCCAACATTCTTTACATTATCAGAAATTGGAGGAAATGACGTTTTAGGATATGCACTTTCTGGAGGTTCAGGAATTGATAGAAGCCCGAATACACCAGAAAACTTAAATCCTGCAAATTACGGAGGAAATGATATTACAAATCCTAATGTTTTTGCAAGTGTTTTTAGCGGTATGGTAGCTGCTTTAACCGCAAATGGGGCAAAAGGTGTTGTAGCAAACGTACCTTATATCACAGATTTAGCAAACTTTATAACAGTTCCCTATAATCCAGTGCCTTTAGACGCAGCAACAGCGTCAGCTGTAAACGCTGGGTTTGCACCTTATAACGGTGGAATTCAACAAGCTTTTGGAGTATTGGTTCAGTTACAAGTAATGACACAAGCGCAAGCTTCAGCTGAAATCGCAAAAAGAACAATCCGATTTGCAGCTGGCAAAAACGCTGTCGTTATTGTTGATGAAAATTTAACAAATTTAGAAGCTTTAAATCCTGCTTTTGCTGGTTTAAAGCAATACAGACAAGCAACTGCTGCTGATTTATTACTATTAGCTGGTTCAGCTTTTATTGGTACTACTGTTGGTGGAAACCCACAATTAATTAATGGAGTTACAGTTCCATTAGGAGATCAATGGGTTTTAACGCCACAAGAACAAGCATCAATAAAAACAGCTACAGATGCTTATAATACAACAATAGCTGCAATAGCTAGTGCTAATCCAAATATTGCTTTGGTAGACTTTAAAGGTGTTTTAACTGAAGCTTCTACAGGAATTAAATTTGATGGCTATACCATGAATACTAAATTAGTAACTGGTGGTTTAGTAAGTTTAGATGGTGTACATTTAACAGCTAGAGGTTATGCTTTAATGGCAAACAAAATTTTAGCAGCTATTGATGCTAAATTTGGTTCTAATTTTAGTACAGCTACTAATGGTTTAGCGAAAGCAGGAGATTATCCTACAAACTACTCTCCAGCATTGAGATAGAGTTATAAAAAACACAAATAATAAAAAAGGTTGAGAATTTTCTCAACCTTTTTTTATTGTAAAAGGGATGCAGTTAGTGATGTAAATCGTATAATAATGTTGTATGATTCGTATAATTAAAATCTAAAAACACATAGCTTTTGTGCTTTTTTTTGATACTAAAACTAATAAATAAGGTGTTACTAGAAAATTGCTTACCGGAAAGAGCTGTTTGACAAGGTATTGTAGAGAGTTTAATTTTCGATATTATAAATAACATTAATTTGCTTAACTTATACTTGCTAAAACTATCCATTTATCTTTAGGAATTGATTTTAATTTTCTTTGAAAAGGATTTTTATAAACTTACCTCCTAACGTAGCTTTATATTAAGCCTAATAGTTATTTCTTTTTTAAAGAACAGCTTGCGAAAAACAGAAAAAAAAGAAGCGTTCTTGTAATTTAAGCTTTTGATTTTTAAAGATATAAAAAAACCGACTTAGGTTGTAAGACGGTTTTTTGTGAGTTTTTTTAGTAAATTTAAGAAAGCATCCTCTTTGCTTTTTTAATTCCTTCTACTAAAACATCTATTTCTTCTATTGTATTGTAAAAAGAAAACGAAGCTCTTACAGTTCCGGGTATTTTGTAATAATCCATAATTGGTTGCGCACAATGATGTCCTGTTCTTACAGCAATTCCTAATTTATCTAAAATAGCACCCATATCATATGGATGAATTCCATCAATATTAAAAGAAATGACAGCAGTTTTTTTAGTAGAAGTTCCGTAAATTCTAAGGCCTTCAATTTTTAAAAGTTCTTGTGTTCCGTATTTTAAAAGTTCGTCTTCATAGGTCGCAATTGTATCAAAACCTATGGAGTTCATGTAATCTAAGGCCACACCAAAAGCAATCCCACCACAGATATTTGGTGTTCCTGCTTCAAATTTGTGAGGTAAACCCGCATAAGTTGTTTTTTTAAAAGATACTGTAGCAATCATTTCTCCGCCACCTTGATAAGGAGGTAGTTTTTCTAACCATTCTTGTTTTCCATATAAAAAGCCAACGCCAGTTGGGCCGCACAATTTATGAGCAGAAGACACATAAAAATCTGCATTTAGTTTTTGAAGATCAGGCTTTATGTGAGGTGTTGCTTGAGCGCCATCGATTAAAACGGCTGCACCAATATTATGAGCTGCTTCAATAATCTCTTCTATTGGGTTTACAGTTCCTAAAGCATTAGAAACGTGATTACAAAAAACTAATTTTGTTTTATTATTTAGTAATTGGTGATACGCATCCATGTCTAAAGAACCTTCATCATTCATAGGAATCACTTTTAAAACAGCACCTGTTTTTTCGCATAACATTTGCCAAGGAACAATATTTGAATGATGTTCTAATGCAGATACGATAAGTTCATCACCTTTATTTAAAAGGGGTGTAAATCCAGATGAAACAATGTTGATGCTGTGTGTAGTACCTGCTGTTAATATAATTTCATATGCTTCTTTTGCATTAAAGTGTTTCTGAACTTTAATACGTGCTTCTTCATATTTATCGGTAGCTTCCTGACTTAAAGTATGCACCCCTCTATGAATATTTGCATTGTAATTACTATAATAATCTACAATTGCATCAATAACAACTTGTGGTGTTTGTGAAGTAGCAGCATTATCAAAATAAACCAAAGGTTTTCCATGAACAGTTCTTTTTAGAATAGGAAAATCTTCTCGAATTTTATCAACATTCAACATAAAAATAGTTTTGAAATACAAAGATAAACCTTGTAATTTTAAAGATGTAAAAAAGTCAATATGAATTTCTTATTTTTACATCATCAAACCATATCATTTAATGAAAAAGTTAAAAAGAGTTTTTTTAGTTTTACTTCTAATTAGTATCGTTGCTTTAGTTTATAATTATCCGAAAATGAATATTATAGCGGGTTATTCTGTAAAAAATACGGCTTCATCTGTATTTGTAGCAAATAGAACTCTTGAGTTTACAGACAAAACAGATACTAATTTTTATCCAATATATATTGCTGGTAATCAAGTAAATATTATAAATAAAACTGCCAAGGCAAACGTTTTAGGTCTCGTAACTAAAAAAGCATACTTTAGAGAAGGCTTAGGAAGTGTTTTGGGTTTAGAAGAAGCAGATTTTAAAGCAAAATATTTAATACCTAAAAGAGCTTCACCAGATAATATAACTCCCTTTCCCTTTGGAAATGCAGCACAAAAAGACACTATCTTTAACAATGTAGATTATATAAAATTAAATAAAACGGTAGCTGTTCTGTTTGATTCTGTAAACCAAACGAGAGCTTCATTAGTTATATATAAAAACAAAATTATAGCAGAACGTTATGGAGAAGGATTTAATCAAAACTCAAAATTATTAGGCTGGTCTATGACCAAAACGATTACAGGTTCGTTGTTTGGCATTTTAGAACATCAAAAAAGAATGAATGTCTATGATAAAGCGCCAATAGAAGTGTGGAAAAATGACAAAAGAAACCAAATTACGGTTCATAATTTGTTGCAAATGAATTCTGGTTTACAGTGGCATGAAGAGTATAGCAGCATTACTGATGTTGTAAAAATGTTATATTTAGATAGAGATATGACCAAAAGACAAATTAAACAACCAATGGTTGGTAAGCCTAATGAAACTTGGAATTACTCGTCAGGAACTACAAATGTGCTATCTACTATTTTACGTCAGCAATTTAAAACTCAGCAAGAGTATTTAGATTTTTGGTACACTGCTTTAATTGATAAAATTGGTATGAATTCTATGCTTGTCGAAACCGATTTGGTTGGTAACTATGTTGGTTCTTCTTATGGTTGGGCAACTGCTAGAGATTGGTCTAAATTAGGTTTATTGTATTTGTATAACGGAACTTGGAAAGGTGAAGAGTTGTTTACTAAAAAATGGGTAAAATACGCTACTACAGCGACACCAACCTCTAAAGGCTCATATGGTGCGCAAATTTGGTTAAACGCAGGTAAAGAGTATCCAAATGTGCCACAAAACATGTATTATTTTAGTGGTCATCAAGGGCAGAATGTATATGTTTTTCCAGACCAAGATTTGGTAGTTGTAAGAATGGGACTAACTAAAAATGCAGATGTAGACACTTTTTTAAGCGGGGTTCTAAAAAGTATTAAGTAATACCATTTAAAAACAGAAGAAATGCAACAATTTTATTGCTCTTTTTTTTTCAGTAAGCTTAAAACAACAGCCACAAGTCCTAATCCAATTATAATATAAGAATTAGTGTTGTATTGTACTTTTACTAAATCTATAGTTTCGATAGAAATTTCTATTTCAGGAATTATTATGGTGCAAATTCCGAATATTAACAAAATAATTCCGATGAAAAGCAATATAGTTTTTGTTGTTTTATTCATCATTTTAATTTTTTATTAAAGTTACAAAAAAACCACGCAATTTGCGTGGTTTAAATTTTATAAAGAAGTTGTGTTATTGTTTATAAATCAAAGCCAATATTTACGCCTAATTTATTGGCAATTAGCTTTGTAATTCTAGATTTAACCTCTGGTATTTTTACGCTTTCTAATACTGTATTTGCAAAAGCATACATTAATAAAGCTTTTCCTTCTTTCATTGGTATTCCACGTTGTTGCATATAAAACAAAGCATCTGAATCTAATTGACCAATTGTACAACCATGAGAACATTTTACATCATTTGCAAAAATTTCTAGTTGAGGTTTTGCATTAATTGTTGCTTTGTCGCTTATTAAGACATTATTGTTTTGTTGATATGCGTTTGTTTTCTGAGCTTCTTTATTGACAATTATTTTTCCGTTAAAAACACCTGTAGAACGCTCGTCAAAAATTCCTTTATAATCTTGATGACTTTCGCAATTTGGCTCAATATGATGCACTAATGTGTGATGGTCTACATGTTGTTTTCCTTCAATAATGGTAATTCCTTTTAAAATAGAATCTATGTGTTCTCCATTTTGATAGAAGTTTAAATTGTTTCTTGTAATATTTCCTCCAAAAGAAAAAGTATGCATGGAAACTACACTATTTGATTTTTGATCAATAAAAGTATTATCAACCAAACAAGCGTTTTCTTCATCATTTTGAATTTTATAATAATCAACAGTAGCGTATCTGTCAGCAAAAACTTCTGTAACTACGTTAGATAAAACTGCGTTTGATGTTAAACTTTGATGACGTTCTATAATTTGAACATGCGCATTTTCTTCAACTACAATTAAATTTCTTGGCTGTACCATTGTTGCAGCTTCAGAACCCGTTGTAAAATTGATAATTTGAATTGGTTTTTCTAGCTCAACATTTCTTGGAATATGGATGTAAGCGCCTTCGGTTGCAAAAGCAGTGTTTAGAGAAGTTAAATTGTCTTGTTTTGCAACTTTATTAAAATAATTTTCTATAACTACCTTGTATTTTGGCTTTGTAAATGCAACAGACATTAAGCAAACATCTATAGCATCATGCGTAGTTGCCGATAAAAAAGAGCTGTATTTTCCGTCAATAAAAACAATTTTATATGAATCAATATCATGAATAAAATACTTTTTAACGTCAGCTAAATCTACAGAAGCATCTTTATTTAGAAAGAGGCTATAGTCGTTCTTTAAAATTGTATTTAGAGAAGTGTATTTCCAAGCTTCTAGTTTCTTGGTAGGAAAACCTAGCTTTTCAAAATTTTCTAAAGCTTCTGTTCTAATTTCATGAATATCAGAATTGATGTTAATTCCGTTTTCAAAAGCCACATATGATGATAGTATTTTTTCTTTTAATTCCATTTTTTCAGTCTTCAGAACTCAATTTATAGTTTTCGGTTTGACGTATTGTATTAAAACTTACTTACTAATTACTGCTTACTTTTTTTAAACTAATTCTTTTTTAATCCAATCATAGCCTTTTTCTTCTAACTCTAAAGCTAGAGAAGCATCGCCAGTTTTTACAATTTTTCCGTCATATAAAACGTGTACAAAATCAGGAATGATGTATTCTAATAAACGCTGATAGTGTGTAATTACAATTACAGCATTGTCTTTAGATTTTAATTTATTTACTCCGTTTGCAACAATACGCAAAGCGTCAATATCTAGGCCAGAATCAGTTTCATCTAGTATGGCTAATTTTGGTTCTAACATTGCCATTTGAAAAATTTCATTACGTTTTTTTTCTCCTCCAGAAAAGCCTTCGTTTAAGGAACGCGATAAAAATTTTCGATCTATTTCTAATAATTCAGATTTTTCACGAATCATTTTTAACATGTCTTTTGCAGGCATATCTTCTAAACCCCTTGCTTTACGAGTTTCGTTAATAGCAGTTTTTATAAAATTGGTTACAGAAACTCCAGGAATTTCTATAGGATATTGAAAAGATAAGAATACGCCATTGTGCGCTCTTTCTTCTGGTGAAAGTTCATTAATATCTTCACCATTTAATTCAATAGTTCCATTTGTAACTTCGTAATCTTCTTTCCCTGCAATAATATTAGCCAGTGTACTTTTTCCTGCACCATTTGGACCCATAATTGCATGTACTTCTCCTGCTTTTACTTCTAAATTCAATCCTTTTAAGATTGATTTATCATCGATACGTGCTTGTAAATTTTCTATTTTTAACATGCTCTATTATGCTATTTGCTTTTAGTTTTAACTAGAAGCGTTATTTTTTAATTAATTATCCAACACTTCCTTCTAAACTAATTTCCAATAATTTTTGAGCTTCAACAGCAAATTCCATTGGTAGTTTATTAAGTACTTCTTTACTAAATCCGTTTACAATTAAAGCGATTGCTTTTTCTGTGTTAATTCCACGTTGGTTGCAGTAAAACAATTGCTCTTCACCAATTTTACTAGTTGTAGCCTCGTGTTCTATTTGCGCTGATTTATTTTTTACTTCTATATAAGGAAACGTATGTGCGCCACAAGCATTTCCCATTAATAGAGAATCACATTGTGAAAAATTACGAGCATTTTCTGCTCTTGAGCTTATTTGCACTAACCCTCTGTAACTATTTTGAGAATGACCCGCAGAAATTCCTTTAGAAATAATGGTCGACCTTGTGTTTTTACCAAGGTGAATCATTTTTGTTCCCGTATCTGCTTGCTGATAATGGTTGGTTACCGCAATCGAATAAAATTCGCCTACAGAATTATTTCCTTTTAAAATACAACTTGGATATTTCCAAGTTACAGCAGAGCCCGTTTCTACTTGTGTCCAAGAAATTTTTGCATTTGTTTCGCACAAACCTCTTTTGGTTACAAAGTTGAAAACGCCCCCTTTGCCATTTTTATCTCCAGGATACCAGTTTTGTACAGTAGAATATTTAATTTCTGCATCATCCATAGCAACTAATTCTACAACTGCTGCGTGTAATTGATTTTCATCTCTACTTGGCGCTGTACAACCTTCTAAATAAGACACGTAACTTCCTTTGTCTGCAATAACAAGCGTTCTTTCAAACTGACCTGTTCCGCCTTCATTAATTCTAAAATAAGTTGATAATTCCATTGGACAACGAACCCCTTTTGGGATATAGCAGAAAGATCCATCAGAAAAAACTGCTGAATTTAGTGCTGCATAAAAGTTGTCTGATGTTGGCACAATGGTTCCTAAATATTTTTTAACTAGCTCTGGATGTTCTTGAATTGCTTCAGAAATTGGCATAAAAATAATACCTTTTTCACCTAATGTTTTTTTGAAAGTTGTTGCTACAGAAACAGAATCTATAACAATATCTACAGCTACATTAGATAGTTTTTTTTGCTCATCAATAGAAATTCCAAGTTTCTTAAAAGTCTCTAATAAATCTGGATCTACCTCATCTAAAGAATTTAATTTAGGTTTCTTTTTTGGAGCAGAATAGTAGGCAATTTCTTGAAAGTTTGGTTTGGGATATGTTACGTTTGCCCATTCTGGTTCTTTCATTTTTTGCCAAACTCGAAATGCGTCTAAACGCCAATCAGTCATCCATTTTGGTTCGTTTTTCTTTTTAGAAATTGCACGAACAACGTCTTCGCTTAACCCTTTTGCAAAGGTTTCACTTTCTATTTCTGTGTAAAAACCATATTCGTATTCTTTGGTTTTTAATTCTTGTTCTAAATCGTCTTCAGTATATTTTGACATCTTTTTCTAATTTTTAAAGTGAAAATGATTCTCCACAACCACAAGTTCTATTTGCGTTTGGATTGTTAAAAACAAAACCTTTACCGTTTAAACCTCCAGAATATTCTAGGGTAGTTCCGACTAGGTATAAAAAGCTTTTTTTGTCAACGATGATTTTCACATTATTTTCTTCAAAAACTTTATCAGTTTCTTGTTTATTTTTATCAAAAGTTAAATCGTAAGATAAACCTGAGCAACCTCCACTTTTTACGCCAACTCTAACAAAATCTATAGCTGCGTCAAAACCGTCATCAGTCATTAACTCAATAACTTTTTTCTTTGCTGTATCTGAAACTTTTATCATAATTTTAAATAGATTAAATCTAAATAGTATGCAAAGATACAATATAAGTGTCATAATAAAGCAATGTTATATTATCAAATGTGATGAGACAATTAGTTTTATCGATTACTCTTGAAAGCCTTTATTATTAACGAAATCGAAATCAGAAAGTGACAATAAAAAGGCCTTTAAATCTGCCTTGTCTTTTGTGGTTAAAAGAACACCTCCTTGATGTACTTTTTTCATTAAAGGATCTAAAGTAGTTGATCTTTTTAAACCTTCTGAATAATGATTGATGACTTCATCTAAGGTTTCAAATCTGCCGTCATGCATGTAGGGTGCTGTAAAAGCTAAATTTCTAATCGATGGAGATCTGAATTTTCCATTATCAGCAGGATCACCTGTTACGTTTCCAAATCCTAGATCGGAAAAAGTAGCATCTAAGCCATTATTGTGAAATTTATTATCGGTCCAAAGAGGATTGTTATCACTTCCGTGGCAATGAAAACAGTCTCCTTTTGCTTCATCCATAAAAACAGCAAATCCGTTTTGTTCTTCGGATGTTAAGGTAGTTTCACCATTTAAATATTGATCAAATCTAGAATTGCCAGAAATAAGCGTTCGCTCAAATTGTGCAATTGCTTTTGTTACCGCAACAGAATCTATCTTTGAGTTGCCAAATGCTTGCAAAAATAATGTTGGATATTCTGGATGTTTCTGTAATTTTTGGGCTACAGTTTTCCAGTTCGCGTGCATTTCTATCGGATTTGAAACGGGTTCAAAAGCTTGTTTTTCTAAACCAAATTCTTTACCGTCCCAAGAAAAACGCTCATCAAAATTCCATGCTAAATTGAACAAAGGCATTGAATTTCTTGTTCCTAGAAGTCCGTTAATTCCGTCACTAAATTGTTGATTGTCTGTAAACGATTTCTTTGGATTGTGGCAAGAAGCACAAGATTGCGTTTCATCGCCAGAAAGTATTTTATCAAAAAATAATTTTTTACCAAGTGCAACACCTTCTTGGGTCAAAGGGTTGTTTGATGGAATTACAGGTGCAATTAATTTGTTTGCAAAAAGTGAAGGAATTTCTAAATTGTATGGAATTGGTATATAGATTTCTTCTTCTTTTGACGAGCAATTCATCAAAAGAAAAAAGGAAAGAAGAAATAAATAGTTGTTTTTCATTTTTGCTTCTTTATTATTTGCTGTTTCTAAGAAATCTCTTTTTAAAACAATACTCCACAAGTCTAATTTTGCTATAATATTGATTTTTTTACTGCGTTACGTTGCCTAAACTAAAAACAGATTTACCATTAGCACTCATCATTTTTTGAGCCTCAAAATTTGGCATTAAAACGGTATTTAACTCATTTAAATTCCAAATATTTGGATTTTTAAACCATTCTGCAATGTTCATTTTAATTTCGATAGTTGCATTTTTTGTAATTTCTACAGTACCTAAATCAACCTCAAAAGAGGTGTCTTTAAAAATTAAAGTAGCAGGATCTGTTCTGTCTACAGCTCTAATAGCATGAAAATTAAAATTTGCATCTTGATTGTTTGCATCTTTGTATTTACCATCAAACTGCATGTAATGATAACCACCGCCTAACATACCGGGAACATTATAAGAAACTGAATTTAAATCTTGGTATTCACCATCTTTATTATCGGCATCTGCAAAACCAAAGGTGAATTTAATGAAAGTATTACCTTGAGGAACTTGTTTAAAAGTGAGATCTAAACCTTTGTTTTCTTTAAGATTTATAAGTTGATAATTTTTGATTTCACGACCAATTGTAATATTAGAAAGTAGATATCTTAAACTACTAATACTGATTATTTCGCCATGTTGATTCGTAAACTTAAAGTCATTAAAATCTGAGGAAGTTACAGGAACTCCATCCCAATTTTGGGTGAATTTAAGTGTAACATTTACAGGTTCTGGGTACACACAACATTCTACTTGATCACCACAAGATAAAAAGAAAATGAGTGATAAGAAAAACAAAACTACTTTTTTCATTTTCTATTTTATTTTTATGATTAATGCGTCCGAAAAGCCTTTGTTTTCTTTAACATCTCCGTTCGCGCTCGTACTTTCTCCAACTGCAATTATAGATAGGTTGTTTAGCTGAACAGCATCTAGCAATAAATCATTTTCTGAGCCGCCAATAAATTTTTGCCAAAGGACATCTCCACCAATATCAACCTTTAAAATCCAAGCATCATTTTGACCTTGGTTGGTGAAACCGTTATCAGAACTTCTAGAATTACCTGCAATTATAAAGCCATTATCATCCGTTTTAGAAATTGAGCGCGCTACATCAAAACCGCTTGCCCCAATTGTTTTTTGCCAGATTAAAGTACCATTTGTAGCAATTTTAAGCATCCATAAATCTGCGCCACCTCTGTTATTGCTAACGTCTTTGTCTGAACTTCGAGTATCCCCAACAATCATAAAATTACCATCAGTGGTTGCTACAACTGCTCTTGGTTCGTCAATTTCTGAACCACCAAAACTTTTCTCCCAAATAAGGGTTCCATCAGCAGCAATTTTTAGAATCCAGAAATCATAACTTCCATTGTTATTAGAAATATTAAAGTCTTTACTATCTGAAGAAGCGGCAATTATATATTCATTTTCAGAAGTTTCAACCACTCCGAAAGGCACGTCGGTAAAAGAACCACCAAAATATTTGCTCCATTCTAAATTACCATTTAATGCTAATTTTAATACCCAAATATCTCCACCAGCATGTTTAGCACTTTTAGAATTTCCTTGACCTCCAGAAGCAGAAACATCTAAAACACCTGTTATTAAAAAGCCGTTATCTTGGGTTTGTAATACTGCTGTGCCCGAATCTGCGCCATCATACCCAAATGTTTTTTGCCATAAAATACTGCCTTCACTATTAATTTTAAGAATCCAGAAATCTTGAGCGCCTGCATTTAGAGTTACATCGCCATCAGCACTTTTACTGTAGCCGAGAAGTGCAAAACCACCATCATTTGTAGTAATAATATCTGTACCTCTATCGTCATTGGTACCTCCATAGGTTTTAGACCAAAGTAATTTGTCATCGGATGAGAATTTCATCAGCCAAAAATCAAAATCTTCATTATTTTTATTAAGGATGTCACCATTGTTACTTTGAGTATATCCTAGAATGGCGTATCCACCATCCGAAGTTTTTACAACAGATTGTGAAACATCATTTTTAGAACCACCAAAGGTTTTTATAAATTCAATTTTACTAGAATTTGTTGTTGTATTTTCTGTCCCTTCATCTTTTGAACAATGAATGAATAGCAAAAGAATTGATAGATAGCAAATTTTTCTCATTGATTGCTGGAAGATTTTATTCAGATTTTTTAATAATAAATAATCCTTTTTGAAGATCACTGATAACAATTACACCACTTTTAAAAAACGGATATACGCTCCAAGCTCCGTCAAAACTTGCAGTGTTATTTTCTGGATGAGTATCAAAAAAACCAATTTCTGTCATGTTTTTATTTTCGATGTCAGAAATATCAATCATTCTTACACCTGCTGTATAATTTGCTTGGTAATAAATATTGTCTTTTACATACCCGTTATGATCTATGGCATCAGTAGTTCCAAAATATTCAAAATGAAGTTTAGGGTTGTCTAAATCTTTAAAATCAAAAATGATACTTCTTGTTTTGCCTCCTAAACGAAATTCATCTAATTCATCACCTAAAATAAAATAATTAGAATCTTCTGTAAACCATCCTTGGTGTGCATATCTTACATTAGGGTAACTAATTGCTGCTAATTTTATAGGGTTGCTTTTGTCTGAAATATCTACAATAACAACTTCATTTTCATTGCTACCGATTAAAATTTCTTTGCCTAAATGCTCTGTATCTGGGCCATTATAAGTAACTACTTGCGCATCATGCGCATAGTTGGTAAAACCACCTTCTTCTCTTGGTTTTAAAGGATCCTGAATATTTATAAATAATGGACCACCTTTATAGGTGCCACTTCTACTTGTGCCAACAGGGTATGCGTATCCATTGCTTTCGTTGATAACAATATTATGCGCACTTCCGAAATTTTTGAAGGCAAAATCTGGAGAAAAGATTTGTGGAGGATTTACCACATCTCTTAATTTGGTTAAATCGAATATTTGCATACCATGATTTTCAGCTTCACTTACCACATACGCATGGTTATTATATACTTTTACGTCTCTCCAATCGCTATTTACTGTTTCTGTAGGAAGAAAACCAAGTACAACAGGCGTTGTGGGATTACTGATATCAACCATAGATAGACCCGTATTTAAACCAATTAGAGCGTACTCTTTGTTTGTCGTAGCATCTGTCCAGCCCCAAGAATCATTTCCAATTAAATCAGAAGCTGCTGTATTTGATAGATTTAAATCTTTCAATTCAATTCTTGCTAATAAATCATAACCGCTACACGGATATCCGTCGGCCATCCCATTTACACATTTTCCTTTAGGAGTTTCAATAACTACTGGGTCGATAATAGGTGCTTCAATACCATCTTTAGAACAACTTATTGCAATTAGGGTAAATAAGAACAGGGTTTTTTTTATCATTTTATTTTTTATTATTAGAGAAAATGGAAGCTAATTTAATAACGAATTTATAGTTTTTAAAGTATGCTTCGAACTTATGAATTCAAAAATAGCATATAAAATTGATTTCTATATAAAATCTCTGTTAAAGTACTTCTATAAATTTTTAGATTGTACCTATCTTTGCCGCATGTTAGAAGACAAAAATCAACAAAGAACATCATTAGCAGAACTGGGAGAGTTTGGCTTAATCAATCATATTACAAAATATTTTAAAACTGAAAATTCATCAACAATTAAAGCAATTGGAGATGATGCAGCCGTTTTAGATGCATCAGAAAAACAAACTTTAGTTACCACAGATTTGTTGATTGAAGGCGTGCATTTCGATTTAAGTTACATGCCACTTAAACATTTAGGATATAAGGCTGTAATCGTTAATTTGTCTGATGTGTATGCAATGAATGGAGTTGCAGAACAAATTACAGTTTCCTTAGCAGTTTCTAACCGTTTTTCTTTGGAAGCTATTGAAGAATTGTATGCAGGAATTCAGTTAGCTTGTGAAACGTATAATGTTGATTTAATTGGTGGCGATACCACGTCATCAACTAAAGGAATGTTAATTTCTGTTACGGCGATTGGTAAGGTAAATAAAGACGAAGCTGTGTATAGAAATACCGCTAAAGAAACCGACTTAATTGTGGTTACTGGAGATTTAGGCGCTGCTTATTTAGGATTGCAAGTATTAGAAAGAGAAAAGCAAGTTTTTAAAGTAGACCCTAACAATCAGCCAGAATTAGACAATTACACGTACTTAATTGAGCGACAATTAAAACCAGAGGCTAGAAAAGATGTTGCTGCTTTATTAAAAGAATTGAAAGTTAAACCAACTTCTATGATTGATGTTTCTGATGGATTATCGTCTGAGCTTTTTCATATTTGTACCCAAAGTAAAGTGGGTTGTAAAGTGTACGAAGATAAATTGCCTTTAGATCCGCAAGTAATTTCTGCTTGTGAGGAATTTGAGTTAGATTCTACCATGGTTGCTTTAAGTGGTGGAGAAGATTATGAGTTACTTTTTACGGTTGCCATTGCTGATTTTGATAAAATTAAAGGAAATCCACATTTTTCAATAATTGGTCATGTTACCGCCGAAAATCAAGGTTTGCAATTAATTACAAGAGCTGGTCAAGAAATTGAGCTGAAAGCGCAAGGCTGGAGTTTGTTAAACAAATAGGATTAAAAATAAACTTTTATTACTAAAAATTACAGCTATTTCTAATGAAATCATTGCGTTTAATTCTGTCTAATGCAAAGTATTTTGCGCCTGCTTGGGTTTTTTCATCCATCAATATTTTAATAGGTACTTG
>Ga0335396_10000482_pt1 | contig 54076 bp, 50 predicted proteins | sample FRY02_FD_205743 | JGI IMG/M metagenome (GOLD analysis project Ga0335396, IMG submission 205743) | Freshwater microbial communities from Lake Fryxell liftoff mats and glacier meltwater in Antarctica - FRY-02 (spades assembly) (version 2) | ecosystem: Environmental > Aquatic > Freshwater > Ice >...
GAAATTAAATCAAAAAAAAGTAGATTATATATTGAAAAATTAATTCAAAGTTTGAATATTTAAATTCTGTTCCCGTTAAGGGAGTGCCCCGAGTTTTTATTCGGGGCTCTGAGTACAAAACCTCTTACATGCCCGTAAGAGGTTTTTTTGTTTAGAATAATTTGTGTGAGATTATACTTATGGAGTGCCCCGAGTTTTTCACTCGGAGCTCTGAGTACAAAACCTCTTACATGCCCATGAGAGGTTTTTTTTGTTTAAAATAATTTGTGTGAGATTATACTTATGGAGTGCCCCGAGTTTTTCACTCGGAGCTCTGAGTACAAAACCTCTTACATGCCCATGAGAGGTTTTTTTTGTTTAAAATAATTTGTTTAAGATGATATTTACTGCTCAATATTTTCTATCCACCAATCACTACTTCATTCTTTCTTTCACATATTCAATCTTTCAAAATTAATATGGGCGTTACCTTCTCCCATTTCACAAATCCAAAACACACGGTCGGTTGCTTATGTACTCCGCTTTGCTTCGGTTTTTAGCTTTTTAAAAAAAGCTAAAGAACTGGTTTTTTAAAAAGAAAAAACCATACTCCAGCCTCCTAACGCGTTGTAAAAAACAGAATTATTCTAATTAAATACATCAAATTAGCAACCAAAATTCTTGATAGGACTTAGCATATAAAGAATAATATTACGATTTGTAAAAATTACTCCATTGGTTTTTTTACATAAAAGTTAAAAATTATTTAAATGAGTTATAAAATCAATATATTAGATTTTTAAATACAAATTTTTTTGTTCGCTATATTTTGGTTGATTAACGATAGCTTTATTTTTTATTATGGTAAACAAGAAAAATGAAGGTTTTACTCCATAATAAATTCATTAGGTATAAAGCACTTTGAAAAAAATATGATCATTTATCAATTGGTTTTACATCCATTTTTTGAATAAAAGCATCAGATGAATAACAAGAAAAAATCAGCCGACTTATCGGATATCACCAAGGATATTTCGTTTCTAAATGAAGAGAGAAAATCTTTTCAGGATGATTTAATCATCTTACAAAAAGAGATTGCTTTTCAGAAAAAAGAAAAGAAAAATAGAACTGATGAACTAATAACAGCTAATAAGGAACTTGCTAATCAATTTGAAGAAAAGAAAAAAAGAGCTAATGAATTAATTATTTTTTCCAAAAAATTTACTCATCAAAAAAATCGAGCCGATGCATTAATTATCGCTAACAAGGAACTTTCAGATTATAAGCATGCATTAGATCAATCTTCTATTATAGCCATTACTGATCAAAAAGGAATTATAAAACACGTAAATGATAATTTCTGTAAAATTTCAAAATACACATCTGAAGAATTAATTGGTCAAGACCATAAAATTATCAATTCAGGATATCATCCAAAAGAATTTATAAAAGATTTATGGATAACTATTGCAAATGGTAAAATATGGAAAGGTGAAATAAAAAATAGCGCAAAAGACGGAACTATATACTGGGTTGATACCACCATTGTTCCTTTTCTAGACAAAAACGGAAAGCCTTTCCAGTATTTAGCCATCCGAACTGATATTACTGAACAAAAAAAAGTAGAACATCAACTTCAAAAAAGTGAGGCCTTCAATAAGGGCGTTCTCTCTTCGATCACCTTACACATCGCCGTGATAGATGAAAGTGGCACTCTAATATCTGTAAATAAAGCATGGATTAATTTTGCAAATAAAAATGGGGAAACATCACTAAATCGGGTTTCTATAGGGATTAACTTCTTCGATGTTTGCAGACAAGCGATTAAAGATGGAGACACTATTGCTGAAATGGCATTAACTGGCATTCAATCTGTTTTTAAAAAAGAAAAGCAATATTTTGAAATGGAATATCCCTGCCATTCTCCACAGCAGCAGCGATGGTTTATACTTAGAGCAACAAACTTAGGAAGTGACACCAACCAAATTGTACTCTCTCATCAGGATATCACCAAACAAAAACAATTGCTAATTCGGGAGGAAAAACTCTTGGAAGATATCGTACAACGTAACAAAAATTTAGAACAGTTCTCCTATATTATTTCGCACAATCTACGATTACCTGTTGCTAATATTCTAGGGTTAATAACTTTATTGGATGAAGAAGATATCCCTACAGAGACTGTTGATTATATCAATAAATCAATAAATCTATCCGCAAACAAATTAGATGAAATTATTAAAGACCTTAATGACATACTGCAGGCAAAAAATAGTATAAACGAAAGAAAAGAATTGGTGAACTTCACCAATCTAGTATCAGACATTTGTGTAAGTATTGAAACCTTGATTAAGGAAAAAAGCGCAACAATTACCTATGAATTTGCCGAAGCAGAAGAAATGATGACTATCAAAAGTTATTTATACAGCATTTTCTATAATCTAATTTCTAACAGTTTAAAGTATAGACAACACGATATACCTTCAGTAATAGAAATAAAAAGTAAGGTTGAAAATAATAAAGTCATTTTACTTTTTAAAGATAACGGAATGGGCATAGACTTAAAAAAAGAAAATAACGCGGTATTTGGACTTTATAAGCGTTTTCATACTAAATATGCCGAAGGAAAAGGCATTGGTTTATTCATGGTAAAAACTCAAGTTGAAGCAATTGGAGGTTCAATTGGCATCAAAAGTGAGGTAAACACAGGGTCAGAATTTAGGATAGAATTTCCATTACCGTAATTTCGCTTTGAGTACATACTTTTAGCATTAAGGGATAAATGGCAATGTCTTTAAAAGTATTTCATGTTTTTAATAAAAATAGACGGTTCTCTACGGCCGTAATCATTTTAAAAGTTTGAAACGGGAATAAACTCATTAGAATGTTTAATCTTTTAAATTATAACCCGCTTGGCCGCTCAAATAATTAAATTTATATACTACTCCCCCATCTAAAAAAAAATAGCAACCTATTTTTAAAATAATAATTATTATTCTGTTTAACTTGGCCATTCATGGAAAATAAAGATATAGCAAAGGTTTTTAAGCTGCTTTCTCAGTTAATGGAGTTGCATCAAGAAAATCCCTTTAAGATAAAATCTATTGCAAATGCATCCTTTAAACTAGATAAATTACCTTTTAAATTAAAGGACAAAACCATAGCCGAATTAGAAAAAATTGATGGTGTGGGAAAGAGTTCGGCGGCAAAAATTACCGAGCTTTTAGAAACGGGTTCTTTAAAAGAATTAGAAGATATCATAACAGAAACCCCTGCTGGTATTATAGATATGCTGAGCATAAAAGGTTTAGGTCCAAAAAAAATTGAAATCATTTGGAACGTTTTACATATTGATACCATTGGCGAATTGTATTATGCCTGTAACGAGAACCGCTTAATTGAAGCTAAAGGATTTGGCTTAAAAACACAGGAAGAAATTAGGTTAGCTATTGAATTTAAAATGGCTAATGCTGGTCGGTTTTTATATGCTAAAATAGAAAAGCTAGCTCAAGTATATTTAACCCTTTTACAGCAAAATTTAAAAGATATTGAAGCTGAGGTTTTGATTACTGGCGAATTTCGACGCAAATGCGAGATTATTGATAGTCTAGATTATTTGGTAGTAGGCCAAAATGTTAATCCAGCTTTAAGTGAATTAGTGAATCAAGTAGAAACATCATCTTTTACAACAACAGAAAATGGGTTTTTGCTTAAAGACATGAATGGAGTAACTGTACAAATCATCACCTGCTTACCACATGAAAAGGGAAATGCTTTATTAGAGACAACAGGTTCATTAGATCATGTGGCTTTAGTAAATAATTTATTGCCGCAAGACGGAAAGTTCAAATCTGAAGAAGAATTATATGCAAGTGCTGGGTTAAATTACATTGAACCCGAATTACGTGAAGGTTTTAACGAAGTGGATTTAGCGAAAAATAATGCTTTACCAAAATTAGTTACCTATCAAGATTTAGTAGGAACCTTACATAACCACAGTACATGGAGTGACGGAGTGCACAGCATTGAAGAAATGGCTTTACACTGTCGTGATGTATTGAAACTCCAATATTTAGGCATGTGCGACCACTCTAAAACTGCAGTTTACGCCAAAGGATTAACTATAGAAAGTGTATTGAATCAGCAGCTGGAAATAGACCATTTGAATAAAAAGTTAACTCCGTTTAAAATTTTTAAAGGAATAGAATCTGATATTTTAAGTGATGGCAGCCTAGATTATCCTGATGAGATTTTAGAAAAGTTTGATTTTGTGGTAGCCTCGGTACACTCCGCCATGAAGATGGATGAAGAAAAGGCTACTGCCAGATTAATCAAAGCCATTGAGAATCCGTTTACTACTATTTTAGGTCACCCTACCGGGAGATTATTATTAGCTAGAAATGGCTATCCATTAGATTTTAAGAAAATTATTGATGCTTGTGCTGTTAATAAAGTGGTAATAGAAATTAATGCAAATCCCTTACGATTAGATTTAGATTGGCGCTGGCACAGGTATGCGGTAGAAAGAGGTGTTTTATTATCTATTAACCCGGATGCGCACAGAAAAGAAGGATTTTTAGATATGCAATACGGTGTTTATGTGGCCAGAAAAGGTGGTTTAAGTAAAGAAAATTGTTTAAATGCTTACAACTTGGCAGAAATTGAATCTTATTTTAATCAAAAAAGAAATTGATTTTGGAACAGCCAAAGATTAAAATTTTAGTGATTAGGTTTAGTTCTATGGGTGATATTATTTATACCACCCCAGTTGTGCGATGCTTAAAAAAACAATTGCCAAATGCTGAAATTCATTATTTGACCAAGAAAAATTTCAAATTTTTAGTAGAACACAATCCTTATATAGACAAACTTCATTTACTAGAAGATAAAATAAGTGACACCATAGCGCAATTAAAAAAAGAAAACTTTGATTATTTAATTGACTTACATAATAGTTTACGTTCTACCATTTTAAAATTTAAACTAAACATTAAGTCTTCCAATTATAAAAAAGAACGTGTTAAAAAGTTTTTAGCTTTAAAGTTTAAATGGAACCTAATTAAACCAGATCATTTAGTAGATCGGTATTTAAAAACAGTTAATTTTTTAGGAATTAAAAACGATAATTTACCAATTGATTACTTTTTACCAAAAAACACACCCAAACTAGAAGAAATAAGTTCTGAAATTAGTAAAAACAATTATATAGCCTTTGTTATAGGTGCTACCCACTTTACAAAAAGACTACCAAACCATAAAGTAGTAGAAATCTGTAAAAACTTAAATAAGCCAATTGTATTATTAGGAGGTAAAGATGTTATGGCAAATGCTGCTGAAATAGAAAAATCTTTACCAAATGGCCTTATTAATCTGGTTGGTGTAGTATCTTTGAACGAATCTGTAACTATTGTTAAAAACGCAGTAAGCGTTATTGGCTTTGATACAGGCTTAACACACATAGCAGAAGCATTTAATAAAAAGCTAGTTACCATATGGGGTAGCACTGTTCCAGAGTTATTGGGGGTTCAACCTTATCAGGTTGATAGCCACTATGAAGCTGGCGTAGAACTATCTTGTAGACCTTGTTCTAAATTTGGATTAGCAGCTTGTCCTAAAGGGCATTTTAAATGTATGAATGATATTAATGAAAACGACATTACACAATTTATAAATAATGGGTAAACAATTACTAATTATGCGGCATGCCAAATCTGATTGGAATGACGCATCTCTATCTGATTTTAATCGCCCGTTGAACCAAAGAGGATTAGCCAATGCACCTGTAATGGGCAAACGCTTAAAAGAAAAAGGTTTTGTTCCAGAGTTAATTGTTTCTAGTCCTGCTGTAAGAGCTATTACTACTTGCGAAATCGTTGTAGCGCAATTGGGTTTATCAAAAGAAAACATCCAAACCGATAAAAATATTTACAATGCTGATTTTAGTGCATTACTTAGGATTATCAATAAACTAGATAACAGTAAAAATAGCGCTGCTTTATTTGGTCACAATAATGGGATTACGGATTTAACAGTTTACCTAACAGATGCCGATATCTTCAATATTCCTACTAGCGGAATGGTTTTAATAGAATTTCCTTTTGACGATTGGGCTATGGTTAGCAAAAACACAGGTTCAGTTATGTTTTTTGAAACTGTTAAAGAAGTAAAAGGGGATATTTAAATCAAGATCCACTATTTATTCAATCTATACACCTTACCAGGTAAGGAAATAATTACCGATTGCATTTCTAGAGTCAATAAAAACATTGCTAATTTACTTTGAGGCATTTCTAATTTTGCTTGTAAATCATCTATACCAATAGAAGTGTTATCTCTTATAATGTCGACAATCTTTTGTTCCTCTGGAGATAAATCAATAAATAATTTAGGCGCTATTTTATGATGAGTATTAGTTTGAGTAAACCATCCCATAATATATTCAATATCCTCTGGCTTAGAAAGTAAATGAGCCCGGTTAGTTTTAATTAAAAAATTACAACCTTCAGAAACCTCATCTTCTAGCCTACCAGGAACAGCAAATACATCTTTGTTATACGAGTTAGCAATCTCTGCTGTAATTAAAGCACCGCCTGTTCTAGCAGCTTCTATCACAATGGTAGCATCTGCCATGCCAGCTATAATTCTATTTCTTTTGGGGAAATTAGATCTTTCGGGATTTGTTTTTGATGGAAACTCAGTTAATAAACCCCCTCGAGTCAACATTTTTTCGGCTATGGGTCGGTGTAAGGCCGGGTAAATACGATCTAAACCATGCCCCAAAACACCTACAGTTTCTACGCCTAATTGTAGCGCATATTTATGTGCGGCAATATCTATCCCGTACGCTAAACCACTACTAATTAATAAATTGTGCTGTTTTAATCCGTCAATTAACTTTTCGCAGATGTTTCTACCGTAAGCAGTTGCATTTCTAGTTCCTACAATAGAAACAACTTTTTCATTATTTAAATTGGCAGTACCTTTATAATATAGAATTGTGGGCGAATCAATACAGTTTTTGAGTCTTTTGGGATAATCATTGTTTAGATAAAACAAGGACTTAATTTTGTATTTATCAATAAAAATAAGCTCTTCTTCTGCCCTAGCAAAAGCATCTAAACTTACAATAGATTGAGCCGTTTTTGAACCTATGCCAGGTATTTTTTCTAAAGATTTTTTTGTTGATTTAAAAACACCCTCTGCACTACCGCAATAACTCACCAATTGCTTAATGGTGATATCTCCTACTCCTTTAATAAACGTAAGTGCAATTTCGTGGAGCATTTAATGATTGTGATAGCTGTTTTACAATAGATTTATTGGGCAGGAAAATAAACCACATATTTTGTTTCAAAAAACTCTTCTTTAAAGTAATCTGTTAAAGAAAATAGCTTGATGTTCTTAATTCCCGAAGCTTTTAACTCCTCTGTTAAATCGCCGCCTTTAAGATATAGCACTCCATTAGGCATTGCATTTTTTTGTTGCTTTAAAAACTTCCCTTTAACCCAAGGATGAAAATCTTTAAGCTGCGTTACTGCTCTAGAAACTATAAAATCGAAGTTTTGGTTCACCTGCTCTGCTCTGCTGTGTACTGCTTTTAGGTTTTTTAATCCTATTGCTGCTGCAACTTCATTTACCACTTTTATCTTTTTACCAATAGAATCTACCAGTAAAAACTGAGTTTCGGGAAAAAGAATGGCTAATGGAATACCAGGAAAACCGCCGCCTGTTCCTACATCTAAAACCTGTGTATTTGGAACAAAATCAATCACTTTGGCAATCCCTAAAGAATGAAGGATATGGCGCTCATACAATAAATCAATATCTTTTCTACTAATTACATTGATTTGCGCATTCCAAGTTTGATACAACTCAAAAAGGGAATCAAATTGTTCCATTTGTTTTTCTGTTAAATTGGGAAAGTATGATTGTATAATTTTAGAAGTCACTTGTTTGGCTTTTCTTTCGTTTACCTAAAATATTTGATAATAAGTCTCTACCTCTAAACAATTGTGCTTTAACGGTGCCTAAAGGTAAGTCTAATCGCTCGGCAATTTCCTCGTAAGACAATTCATCAAAGTATCTTAATATGATTAATGTTTTATATCTGGCAGGTAACTTATCAATAATTTCTTTTAATTGTTCTGTTTGTTGCTTTTTGATGGATGTCTCTTCGGGATTTAAACCATCACTTTTAATTTCAAAAATACGGTCGTCTCCATTTTCACCAGAACCGCCCATAGCATCTATAGAAGTAGTAGCCAATTTCTTTTTTCTAATAAAATCTATACTTCCATTTGTTGCTATTCTAAACAACCAGGTACTAAAAGCAAACTCGGGGCGATATTTTTCTAGATTTTCAAAAGCCTTTGCAAACGTAGTTACGGTAATATCCATGGCATCGTCTTTATTATTTACCATTTTTAAAACCATAAAAAAGATAGAATCTTTATAACGCTGCATTAATTCTGCATAAGCCTTTTGGTTACCAGTTTTGGCCCTCTCCACCAAAGAGAAATCGTTTTTGGCATTATCAGAAAAATTTGGATTTATTTCCATACAACTTTTTTCGTAAAAACTTTGGCTATACTTAAACTAGTTAAATAAATATAGTAAAAAGGATCTAATATAATAAGCCCCCAAATTAAATCTTTATTTGATAACTTTTTAAGAGATTGAAAATAAACTATATGTTGAACGATAATTTTAAATAATAATACGCCTAAAATGTAATAAAGATTTGTTTGAAAAGCCAATGAAATTCCTAAAAATAGGTAAAAACCTGCTCCAGTAAAGGCTTGTAAAACTAAAACCTGTTTATGGCTTTTTTTATACATTTTACCTGCACCTAAATGCCTCATTTTTTGACGCCAAAAATCTCCCCAAGTTCTTTTAGGCTCACTCCAAACCTGACTATCTTTATTAAATACAACAACTGTATTGTTAAATGTGGCGTTTTGGTTTACAAATAAATCATCATCGCCAGACGGAATATGCATGTGTGAAGCAAAACCTTTATTCTTAAAAAAGAGCGACTTTTTATAGGCTAAATTTCTACCTACACCCATATAAGGCATTCCTTTTATGGCAAAAGAAATATAATTTAGAGCGGTTAAAAAAGTCTCGTACCTCACTAAAATATTTACTATGCTGCCGTATTTATGGTATGGCGAATAGCCTAAAACAATTTCAGTTTCGGGGTTATCAAAGCCATTTGCTATATGTTGTATCCAAAACTCCGATTCGGGAATACAATCTGCATCAGTAAATACCAAAATTTCGTTTTTAGCGGCTTTAATTCCCATGGTTATGGCAAACTTTTTTGCAGTTCTATATCTTGGGTTATCTTCTACAGTTACAATTTTAAGATTTTGATATTGCTTTTGAAGTTCTTTTAAAATGTCCTCACTTCCATCATGCGAACAATCGTTCACAAGTACAACTTCAAAATTGGGGTAGTTTTGATTGAAAAGTTGAGGAACTAAAAGGACTAAGTTTTTGGCTTCGTTTCTGGCAGATACTACCACAGAAATTGGGGGATTCTCGTTATTCACCGTTTCTACAGCTTTGTATGAAGTCAGTTTTGTAAACACAAATAAATAGTAATACAACTGAAATAGGCAACAAACTATAAAAAGAGCAAAGGGAATGTTGTTAATTAAGAGATCCAATTGGGTGTGATTTTGTATAAGCTGCAAATTTCAAAATTTAAACCGAAAAACAAACTTTTAATTGATTTGAATTTTGAATATCAATTTTGGTGGACCTAAAATTATGTTTCAGGTTGATATTGTTTTCACTATAGCGATGGATGCTGACGATTTCATTAAGTTGATAGATTTTTCTCTGCTTCGCGTCATGTCGACGTTAGGAGACATCTCACAAATAGGTGATAAATTCTAAAAGAAAAATGGCTGGTGTGACCTCTCTCGTTCCTTTTGGTGACGAAACGCATTAAATTAATGACATTGCACCAAAGTTATGGCTTTGCGACAATCATCACCATGACGTAGGATCGCGTTAACGATAGTCCCGATAGCTATCGGGAAGACAGCTTTTTTTGCACTAACCACAAAGCAAATGGCAAAAAAACTATAGCGCATAGCGTGTATAAACGCCCAAAACAACAAAAATCTAATTTCCCCAAGCTGTAATCACAATTTGTCTTTGTTGAGCGTGATTTCTATGTTCGCAAAGGTAAATGCCTTGCCAAGTTCCAAGGGCCAAATATCCATTTCTGATGGGAATAGTAACCGAAGAACCTAATAATGCTGCCTTTAAATGTGCTGGCATATCGTCAGAACCTTCATAATCATGTTGATAATCTGGGTCGTTTTCTTTAACCGTTTTATTAAAAAACATCTCAAAATCTTCCCTAACGGTAAAATCGGCGTTTTCGTTAATGCATAAAGAGGCAGAAGTATGCTGAATAAACACTTGGAGCATGCCAATTTTTATGTTTTCTATTTGAGGTAAGGCATTTACTATTTCATCTGTAATGATATGAAAACCTCTTTTTCTAGATCGTAAACTAATTAATTGCTGATAAAATTCCATTTAATGATTCGGTTTTTGAATTAAAAAAGAGCTTAAATCTTCTTCTGCTCCTTTAAAAACATTCATGTCTACTTGGCCTCTAATGCCATCTATATGAGCGTTATCTGCATGTTGCCAAAAATACCAATTGGTGTTGTCGCTCAGTTTTAACTTGGGCTGATTGTAATGCGCAATCCACAGTGGATAATCATCAAACTGGCCCGCTAAATGGTCTTTATAAAACCGAAAACCTGCATAAATTACGGGTTTATACTTTGTTTTTCGTTCCACTTCATCTACAAAATCCTTAATATTAGCTACTAACACGGCATCGGATAAATCTCCATTTTCTTCCACATCTATGACCAATGGCAAATCTCCGGCTTCTAAATTTACCGTTTGCATAAAAAATTTAGCTTGCCATAAGCCCGATTTTAAAGGTTTGAAATAATGATAAGCACCTCTAATCACTCCGTTTGCTTTGCTTTCTCGCCAATTTCTTTGAAAATATTTATCTACCAAAGTGACTCCCTCTGTGGCTTTAATATAGGTAAAAGAGACTTTTATCCCATCAGACTCCATGGAAGCTACTTTTTCCCAATCTATTTTACCTTGGTAAGAAGAAACATCTATGCCGTGTAGGTCATATTTACGAGGAATTTTTATTCCAAATTTGCGGTAATGAGGATACTCGTTATAAACAAATAAATCTCTAAACCACCTGCTGGTAGAAACCGCGGTTTTAACAACTTTACCATAATAAAGAGAAGAAAAAACCAAGGTTAAAGCTATAAAAAGCACAAATATTACTTTGACTTTAATGCTTTTTTTAGAAGACTTTGATTTCCTTTTTACAGTGGTTTTATACGTTCTAGCGCTCGTTTTCTTAACAGGCATAAATTTTAAGACAATAAATTTAAACTTTAAATTTTCTGCCTAAATAATCATATAACCTATCTACGGTTGCCTTTTTATTATCCCAATCGTTCTTTTGAGCGTAATTTTTTTGCAAGAAATTATCTGCAGCTTCAAAATTAGTAAACCTGTTAATAATTTCTATGGCCTCGCTGTAGGCTAAGTTGTAGCCATTAAAAAGTTCTTTAATAAACACCATCTTATCATTTAAGCTAATGGCAGCTTTTAAATCGGTAATTTGTTTTTGGGAATGATTGCCTGCTGCATTTGCTTTGTTTCCTAATTTGCTAGAAAGCATTTCGTTTAAAGTTAGTCTTTTACCAGAATCTGTTAATGGTTTGTTTTCTAATTCTTTAACCGTATCGTTAAGCGACTCCTGAAGTGATTCTCCACCATGCGGTTTAACCATTTCTTCTGTTTGCTCTTCTGCAATTTTTTGAGCCACAACTGGCGCTGGTTCTGATTTTTGTTCTTCTACTTGTTGCACAACTAAAAATGGCTCGGGACCATCTTCCTCTTCTGCCATAAGTTCTTCTTCCTCTGCTCTAAGTTCCTTTATGGTTTCAGAAACTTCTTCTTCTTGGTCGGTTTGTTTTTGCTCTAAAAAAACTTTTTCTTCTTCGCTTAATTGTCTGTCAAAAACTTCTTCTACAGAAATTTTCTTTTCAAAATCGAAAATCATTTCTGCGGGCTCTTCCGCTAAGTTAAAGTCGAAAAACTTTTTCTTGGGTGTTTCCTCAACCTCGGCAACCTTGGCAGGTTGTTCTTCCATTTCTACAAGCTCTTCTTTTGCCTTTTTTGTAATTTCTTTATCCACAGTTTTTGCTTCTTGCAAATTTTCTGCTTCTTTCATCATCAATGCATTTGCCTCAATTTTCTTTAAAATCTCTATATGGTCAATTAAAAAATCAGCATTAGCCGTAAAAAGCTCTAATTCTAAGATGTTGATTTTATTGATTTTAGAAAGATATTGATGCTGCTCATTTAAATCGTGAATAATTTCTCCAATCTTTTTAAGTATTTGTTGCTTGTTCATTATCTTGTTAAACGTTAATAAAACCTTTTTAATGTGTGTAAAAATGCTATCCAAAAATAACATATAATTCTGATATTAGCCGAACAGATTACAAACAGTGGGCAATTTTATGTTTAACGAAGACAGGTTTAGAAGAAGAACAGAACTAGGTGGAAGTATAGAAGTGATCTGTGGATCTATGTTTTCTGGCAAAACAGAAGAGCTGCTGAGAAGAATTAAAAGGGCACAAATTGCTAAATTAAAGATCGAGATTTTTAAACCTAAAACCGATACCCGATACGACGAAAATGCGGTAGTTTCTCACGATTTAAACTCCATTCATTCTACCCCGGTAGACCATTCCTCCGCCATTTTGCTATACGGTGGAAACACACAAATTGTAGGCATAGACGAAGCGCAATTTTTTGATGACGAGCTGGCCGATGTTTGCGTAAAATTAGCTAACAAAGGAATTAGGGTAATAGTTGCAGGTTTAGATATGGATTTTGAAGGTAAACCTTTTGGACCAATTCCCGCTTTAATGGCCATTGCAGACGATGTATCTAAAGTACATGCCGTTTGTGTAAAATGTGGCGGATCGGCACAGTTTAGCTACCGTTTGGTAGAAAACAAAAACCAAGTGATGTTAGGCGAAAAAGAAAGTTATGAACCCCGTTGCCGCGTTTGCTATAACATAGCCGATTAAAAATTAATCAGCGCTATAATTTGTTTCAGTCCAGCTTCATCAACCTCGTCAAAGAAATTTAAGTGCTCGCTATCTACATCTAAAACCCCTATCACTTCATTATTTTTTACAATAGGCAACACAATTTCCGATTGCGATAAACTGCTACAAGCAATATGCCCAGGAAACTCCTCCACATTAGGCACAATTAAAACTTGGTTTTGCGCCCAAGCAGCACCGCAAACGCCTTTACCCTTTTTAATTCTAGTACAGGCCACCGGACCTTGAAAAGGAGCCAAAACCAATTCATCGTTTTTAACCGTATAAAAACCCACCCAAAACCAATTAAACTGCTCTTTTAATGCCGCACAAACATTAGCCATATTTGCAATTAAATCTTCTTCTCCTTGCAACAAAGCCGCTATTTGTGGTACAATAGATAAATATTGCTCCTTTTTATTACCTTTTAAAATGGTTAAATCTTCTGCCATGCCGCAAAAGTAATACAAACATTTAGTTTTTTTATTAATCAGTTTGATTATGACGGGCAGGTATTCAAAACTTTTAATATGTTCAACATTTATTTATTCTTTCTTCCCTTCAATCCTTCAAAATTATTACCTTTTTTCCAGCTACTAATGAACCATTGCCTAATAAACTACTCCCCCTACTTAACTAATAACTAATGAACTATTTATTCCCTAATAAGTGCGTTTCCCTCTCCCATTTTACAAAAGCCTATTTCACAGGGTCGGTGGCTTATGTACTCCACTTTGTTCCGGTTTTTTGTCCGCCGAAAAAGCGGACAAAAGAACTGGTTTTTTCTGAAAAGAAAAAACCATACGCCAGCCGCCTAACGCGAGAAAAATGGCAATAAAAAACAAAAATTAAATTCAACCAATGCCCACAATATAAGTTTCCCACGCTGCAAGGAGAGTTAAGAAAAATGGTAAAAAACTAAATTCCTTTTCCTTCAAGTCAAGAAATTACAAATCGTTAAATGCTTCTGCGGTAACAGCCCACATTTTTAAAAATTTAATTGAGGTATAGTTTTTGATATTTTCAAAGGGAATTAAATTATTAGCATGATAGTAAGTAAAAATCTCAAACTAAAACTCATTCTTTTTTACACCTGGAAAGACTTACTGTATTACATTTTATTGGCTATTACTGTTTTTTTATTACATGATTACTATAAAGTATTTAACCTTAGCATGCCATTCAATACCATTGCGGCACTAAGTATAGCTATCGCAATATTTTTAGGATTTAAAAATAATACTGCTTATGAAAGATGGTGGGAAGCCAGAAAAACATGGGGTAGTTTGATAAACTTCAGTCGTGTTTGGATAAGAGAAATTCATATGTTAATAAAAAACACAAATAAAGCCGACGAAGCTGAGATCACTTCGCTAAGACGGAAATTGGCTTTCAGGCATATTGGTTTCGTCAATGCGCTGCGTGTTTTTTTGCGTATCCCCAATGGCTTTATCGAAAGAAAAACAGAACTTTTTGAAGAGGAGAACCAATATCTTGAAGTAAAAGATTACCTAGACCCTAAAGAGTATTTTACTTTTTACCATAAAATAAACCCGCCTAATTATTTGATAGACCAACAAGGAGACGATTTAAAAAAAGCGTATGAAAAAGGATGGATAGATGAGTATCATTTGGTACGATTAGAAGAAACCTTAATTGAGTTTAATGTGATACAAGGCATTTGCGAAAGGATAAAAAACACCCCTCTAACTAGGCAAATTAGCTATTTTTCTAGGGTGTTTGTTTTTATTCATGCTTCTTTAATCCCTTTTGTTTTTGTGGGTGATTTACACTTGGCTATGATTCCTGTTTCGGTAACTATTTCTTTTGTATTTAAAGCGTTAGATTTAATTGGTGAACGTTCAGAAGACCCGTTTGAAAACCGTTTTGAGGATGTTTCTTTGTCTGCGCTTTGTAACAGTATAGAAAGAGTGTTAAAAGAAAGCATAGATGAACCTTCTATACCAGATAAAATAAACCCAAATAAGGACGGTGTATTGATGTAGTAAAACAACGAAGATAAAACCTTAGCAGGTATAAATGTTTTTCATTCATCTTATCGAAATTCGATAGTGTAAAAAATAATTTTATTTAGTTTGTATTGGTGATCGTTGCCTTTTTAGCTTTGCCCATAATTCACAAAAAAGCAAACAAAAAATGAACTATTCTTTAGTGTAACATTCTATACAATTTCTAGTGATTCTTTAGCTGAGGATCCTAAATCTAAACCTAAATTAAGTAATATCTTAGGCTAAAAAGATAATAAAGGTTCAAGAAAAAAAAGAATTAGTAATACAAACCACTTGCATCATTTGGTTTTATAAACGTAATTTATTGAGTAAAACAAAATTAAATGCCTAATTTGAGTTCCAATACATTTAAAAAATGAAATTTATTATTTGCTCCATACTACTCCTATTGATGAACCCAGAACTGATCTATAATTTTTCCGCAAAATCCAATCCCAGCGATTGGCGCATTATTAATGATGGTGTGATGGGTGGAGAATCGCAAGGAAAATTTAACATTGATGAAAAAGGACATGGTGTTTTTGAAGGTACTATATCCTTAGAAAATAATGGCGGTTTTTCCTCTGTTAGGTACCAATTTGACAAATTAAATGTGAGTGCAACTTCTACAATTTGTTTGTTTCTAAAAGGCGATAAAAAAGAATACCAATTTAGAATTAAAGACAAAAAAGACAACTATTATTCTTACATCACCACTTTTAAAACTTCTGGCGAATGGCAAGAAATAGAAATTCCGTTAAAAGATTTATATCCATCGGTAAGGGGAAGAAAGCTTCCCATGGCTAATTTTTCTGGTAGCTCTTTTGAAGAAATAGTTTTCTTGATTGGAAACAAAAAAAACGAAAGTTTCAAACTGATGATTGATAAAATAGAACTGAAGTAAACCTAAGGGTAAACCTTCAGATTTTAGCTTACTTCAAGTGCGTAAACCGTGAGTTTAAAATGGGTTTGTGATGAAGGTTTTGAAATGCTTTTGAAGCATCAGCAAGTATTCTTGTACTTGTGCTAATTCCAATCCGACAGATATCTAACAAAAAGCAATACCATTGATTTAGCAAAATAAGCATGACTTAAAAAAGGCCAAAACCATTTTTTGCTACCTTTTTAACACAATACCTCATTTATAACAACATCAGACAGTCTTTTCATCCAAACTTTGTTCCTCATATTTGTACTAAAGCGGTATTTTTTGTTGTTTAATATTTTTACGGTTTCCCGTAAAATAACGCTATTAAAATTTGATAATTTGCAGCATCACAATGTTTACTTTATCATTTGCTGTTTTTTTTTGAAATAGTTTATGTTAAAATAAATGATGGCTATAAAATTAATTTTAAAATTTAGTGGAATTGACATTTGAACCAATGACTCTAAAAAGATTCTGGAGCTTTTTTTAACAGCGGATGAACAGATTTTGCTTTCTTATAAAAATGGTAGTGATCATTAGTTTTTACGAGTTTGAATTAATTTGTTAACTACACTTAAACTAGGAAAGAGAAAATATTTATTGAATAGGACAGCTGTACCCAATTTATTTGTTGAAAGCAAATTAAGCTGCGTAAGTTTTCTTTAATAAGTTGAAAACTAATGATATATTGCATTATAAAAGTAAAATATATACGGTGCTGGTAGCATATATCTACTAGTTACCTGCAACCCTAAATAACGACACGAACGATGATATTTATAAAAAGCCTTAAACAACTATTTATTCAATTTGACTTTTATATAGGAAACAATAAAGCCGACGCTTCTAAAACTTTATTTTACCCCACTACACATTTTTTAAAAACAATTTTAATCCCACCGCTCAAATGGCACATTTGCTTTTGCCCCCTCACACAAACCCAACCCTTCGCAAAACCAAAAGTGCCATTTTTTTGCCACCGCACCGAAAACCTTATATTCGAGAATATTAAATCGAGAGATTAATGCAAACAATACTCAACAATCCATATCGCACAGTTGGTTTACTCGTTGGTGCAACCGCGAAGGAACAAGACCGACAAATTAAACGACTAAAGCAATTTATACTAGCCGACCAAGAACCCGAAGATGACTTTAGTTTTGCTACCCTTGGAAACATAAATAGAACTTTCGACAGTATAACCGAAGCTGCCTCAAATTTGAGTCTTGACAGTGATAGGATGAGCGCTGCATTGTTTTGGTTTTACAAAGGAAACCCAATAACAGACGAACCAGCATTTGATGCTTTAAAAGAAGGCGACCTAGACCAAGTACTAAATATTTGGACAAAACTCACTTCAAACGGAACTGTATCTCAACGAAATGCTTCTGCCTACTGCAATTTTGGAACATTATATTTAAGTGGCATTTTAGAAGGGACAGACAGCAACGAAGCACTTGTAGAACAAGGTATTTCATTAAAACTTAAATTCCTTGAAAGTGATTTTATAGCGGACTTTAAAGCATTAACAACTGACGAAACTTATAAGACAACAAAAAAAGAATTACAACTTCTTTTTTTAAACCAAATGCAAAATGCAATTGAGAAAAGTAGTGTAATAAGCTTAGATTATTTTCTTGAAATTTTAAACGAGCAATCGTTTGCCGCAAAAGAAGATTTTTTAAAAGGATTTGTCCAAAAGCCAATTGAACAAATTGAAAGGCAGATTAATGAAACTAGGAAAAAACAAAAGGTCAATCCTGTAAAAGCGGGCGAATATGGTAATGATTTATATAAAACCACGAAACCATTATTAGCTTCTATTATATCAATTCTTGGTACATGTGATATTAAGGTAGTTTCAATTGCTGATAAACTTGCAAATGAAATTTTGCAATGTAGCGTTACTTTATTTAATCACTATCACGAAACAGATACAGAAATAGGAGAACTCGCATTGGAAATGAACAATAAAGCTAATGCTATTGCATTAGGGAATATTGTCAGAGAACGAATAAATGAAAGTACGCCAATAGTTGAAAGATATATAAACGATAGACCTGAGAGAGAAAAAATTAGAAGTGTAAAGCCTGAACTCGAATTCATTACCTCACAATTAGATAGATTTGAAACACTTGTTGATACAATTTCTAATGCAAGAGAATTTATTGACAAGTGTAAACCTAGACTTCAGAAAATAAAACAGCTTCTTGGTTCAAATGACGACTTTTACTTAAGCCTGAGTAGTTCGGTTGCACAAAAAGCTCAAAATATGCTTGTTCAAACTGTTAACGATGAAATTGAAAAAGCCAAAGACGGTACGCTCTCTCCGTTTGGTTCTCCTAACTATTTGTTAAACAAAACCGTAGAAGAAGCACTTGAAGCTACCTACTATTTGGGAACCTTAAAAATGAATTTGGGTTTGAAATCCAATTATTTAGAAAATTTAGAAGGTATTAAAACAATTGCTAAACAATTAAACATTTCGACTTTATCACCGAAAGGCAAATTAGAAAATGAATTGCGCCAAGCAGAGCGTAAATTAACTGAAATACAAAATAAAATGTTTTATAAAGCAGAAAAAGCCGATGCTCATAATGAAATGGAAAGAATAAAGGCATGGCAATTTTTACGGAGCGAGGCAGATAAACAACAACAAATAAAGGTACAACAACAAAAAACAAAGAACTTAAGTCAGAAAGCAGATACCGAAGAAAAATTGCAAACGGTTAGGCAAGAAGCTATAATAAGCGATATAAAATCTAAAATACAAACAGCAGATTATTAATATGAAAAATAAAATGTTACTAACAATATTGCTACTCTCTTCAATAAGTGTTCTAGCGCAGATTACAAAGGAGGATTTAAATAAAGGATTAAAGCCTTTAACTGAAAGCATCAATAAGGTTCAGTCTGAAAACAGAAAATTGAAATCTGAAATTGGAACACTGAATGCCAAACTTACAAATGCCAACAAAAGCATCGACAGTTTGAGGAATCAAACCCAAGCCAATGGTAATGCCATTTCTCAAACAGCAAATGAACTGGGCATTAAAATAAAAGAAACAGGAGACCAGAGCAACGAAAAAATTACCAAGGTTTCTGAATCTTTAAGCAAAAATTCTCTTTACGGAATTATCGGAGTGCTTTCAGCTATCTTACTTTCAGGAATTTTGTATTGGTTTTTGAGCAAACGCCAAAAAACAGATAAGACAGACTTTATAGACCAATTGAGCAAAACAAAATCTTCTATTGAAGAAAGTTTAGTAAAAGAATTTGGCAAACAAACCGAACTAATGGACACTCAATTGCATTTAATTGAGCAACAAAAAACAACAACACAAGCCACACCAAATGCAGAACCCGACCATTCATTGGCTTTGAAATTGGCAAGTGAAATTAACCTAATTGAAAGGAATATTAAATTGATGGATATAAAAACAAAAGGTTTAAAACAGTTACAACAATCAGTTGGAAAATTAAAAGATAACCTTTCTGCTAATGGTTACGAAATGCCGGAATTATTGGGGAAACAATTTCATCAAGGCATGAAGGTAATAGTAACAAGTTCAATCCCGGACGAAAATCTTGAAAAAGATTCTGAAATGATTTCTAAAGTCTTAATACCACAAGTAAACTACAATGATAAAATGATTCAAACAGCTCAAATAGAAGTTTCTGTTGGCTACTAAAAAATAATTAAAAATGAGAAACAAAATAGATTACGGTATTGATTTAGGAACTACCAATTCGGCAATTGCAAGAATGGAAAATGGAGTGCCAACAATAAAAAAATCGGATACAGGAGAAGACACATTTCCTTCTTGCATTAATTTCACTAGAAGAAAAGATGTGTTAGTTGGTAGAATTGCCTTTAATGCCATGAAAACTGATAGTGCAAGAGCATTAAAAACTTTTGAAAAAGGATTATCTAATACATTTATCGAGTTTAAAAGAACTATGGGTACTACACATACCTATGAGAGTTCTAACATGGCTAAAAAATTTTCTTCCGAAGAACTTTCGGCTGAAATATTAAAAACACTAAAGTCAGTTGTTAAAGATGAAAATATTAATTCAATAGTAATTACAGTACCTGCAAAGTTTTTAAATCCACAAAATGAAGCGACAAAGGAAGCAGCAAAACTTTTAGGGTTTAAACATATTGAACTATTACAAGAACCAGTAGCTGCCGCCACCGCTTATGGTTTGGGTTCAAAAAGCAAAGATGGTTTTTGGCTTGTTTTCGATTTTGGTGGTGGTACTTTTGATGTTGCATTGGTAAAAGCCGAAGAAGGTGTTTTATCTGTAAAAGATACTGATGGAGATGCTTGGCTTGGTGGTAAAGATTTAGACGAAGCAATTGTTGACCAAATTATTATTCCAAATCTTGCTGAAAACTTTGCGATAGATTTTGTTTTAGAAGATTCTGACAAAAGGGAAATTTTACGAAACGCTGTAAAATTTCATGCAGAAGAAGCTAAAATTCAACTATCCTTTAAAGACTCTTATAACGTTTTAACTCAACTAGGCGATTTGCCATTTGAAGACGAGAATGGAGAAGAGCCAGAAATTGATGTAGAAATAACTCAAAAAGATATGGAAAATGTGGTTGCACCAATTTTCCAAAAAGCTATTGATATTTCAAAAGAATTATTGAGGCGAAACAATTTAAAAGGTTCTGACCTTGGAGCATTGATTCTAGTTGGTGGTCCGACATATTCGCCAATCTTACGCAGGATGCTCAAAGAGCAAATCACAGACAAAGTAGATACCTCGGTTGACCCTATGACTGTTGTGGCCAAAGGTGCTGCATTATTTGCTTCTACAATTTCAGTTTCAGACGAAGTGAAAGAAACCACTAGAGATAAATCCAAACTTCAACTTGACATTAAATATGAAGCCACTACAGTTGAAATGGACGAAATGTTAAACTTAAAGGTTTTGAAAGAAAAGACAACTGGAACAATTCCTAAAAAACTCCTTATTGTAATTGATAGAGTCAGTAAAGGTGTTGCGTGGTCAAGCACAAAAAAAGAAATTTCATTGGAAAAGGTTAACTTGATCCAAGATATACAATTGGAAAAAGATGAGGCAAATACATTTTCAATTATACTTTCAGATGAATTTGGAAATAATATTGAATGTCAGCCAAATCAATTTACGATAATTCAAGGTATTGGCGGACTTGACGGAATGCAAGTTTTGCCCTATCATATTGGTATTGAAAAATGGTTTCACGCAGATGAAAAAGATTTATTTAAAGCAGTAAAAGGTTTAGAAAAAAACAAGAAAGTTCCAGCAATAGGAGTTGAAAACGGATTAAAGACTCGTACTACAATAAGACCAGGTATTTCAACGGATATTATCCGTATTCCAATTTATGAAGGAGATTATAATGCTGACGGCACAAATCCACTTCTTAATCATAAAGTTAGTGAGGTAGTCATTACAGGGGAATCTTTACCTGCTCTTCTACCTGAAGGGAGCGATGTTGATATTACAATAAAAATAGATAGGTCACGAATAATGAAATTCACTGCTTATTTTCCTTTACTAAATCATTCCGAGGAATTAGAAATTGAAATAAACAAACCAGAACCACCAACGGAGGAAATACTAGCGAAAGAAATAGCAAAAGCGAAAAGAAAAGCTCAAAATATAAGTGCAAATGACGTGTCTGCAAATTTAAATTCACTTGAAGAACAATTAGAAAATGAAAAAGGAAGTGCGGATGGAAAAATGAAAATTCTTGATGGACTTCGTAAGGAATTACTAAAACTAGATAGTGCCGAAAAAACTGTCAAATGGCCAAATGTAGAGCAGGAACTGAAAGATACTTTTTATGAGTTAGAAGATTTAATTCGAAAAATAAAAGCCAATAACGATGATGAAGATTTGAATATGGGTAAAGTGGAAGAACATATTCAAGAATACAAAAAAACTATTGAGCGAATAATTAAGGATAAAGAAATTAGAGAGGCAAAACACTTAATAAGTGAAATCAATTCCTTAGATTTTAAATTGCGTAATGCAGTTACTGGAAATGCGTTAGATGTTAATTATCTGCAACAAATAGATAATGACTTTAATTCATATAATTGGAAGGATAAAAACAAAGCGAGACAATTATGCAACCAAGGTTTACAAATGGTAACAGCTGGCAACACCATTGCGATTAGACCAGTTTTAGTAAAATTGATTGCGTTAATGCCTGACGATGAAAAACCAAAAGATACTTTAGGTTAATAACCCGAATTTTACTCATAAAATGGATATTCAAAAACAAAGCATATTACCAAAGAATTTTTCGGTTAATGAAAAGTATTCTGTGATGCTTTTTATTAAGCAAGGGAGCAATGCCGAAACATACAGAGTAAAAGGAACAGATAGCAAACTATATTTTCTTAAACTTTTCAACTATGCCAAACTTCATCGTTCGGCACTTAATATTGAAAATAATTTGCTTGAAATAGAGTTTTTGAAATTAATCGCCCATCCAAACATTGTTGAATATAAAGACAGCGGAGAATTGATATTTGAAGGAAAGAAATTTGGGTTTTTAGTGCTAAATTTTATTGCTGGCGAAACTTTAGCAGAACGTATAAGCAGAGAGAAAATTGAATCTGTTTACGATTTGAAGCAAATTGTTTCAGACGTTTTAGATGGACTGAATTATTTGCACAATTTATCCGAACCAATTATCCATAATGAGATTACTCCACAAAATATAATGCTTGATTTGTCGGGAAACATTCCAAAAGCAAAAATTATTGATTTTGGATATGCCCGTTCATTTCATCAGTCGTCAAAATCATTCTCAAAAGAAGGTTTGAATTTAAACTATGTCGCTTCTGAATGTTTCAATAATTTTTACTCTCCACAATCTGATTTATTTTCAGTTGGGGCATTAATGTATCATCTGCTTTTTGGAATGCCACCTTGGTTTAAAGATATTTCAAAATTTAAAGCTGATAGAACGAAAGCAGAAGATGTAATTTTAAACGAACGTAAAAAGCCACTTTCATTCTCAAACATTTCAAGTGACATAATGGATTTTGACGAATCTATTTCAAAAGTGCTAAAAAAAGCGCTCCATCAAGACCCAGAAAACCGTTTTCAGTCAGCAAATGAATTTAAACAAGCATTAAACGGCGAAATTGAAATTGAAGACGTAGACACCGTTCAGAAAGTGAAATCTGATGACCAAGACATTAAAAAAATAAAAACACAGAAAGCAAAAGGCAAGGGCTTTGATGCCATTGCAGGAATGAATGAATTAAAAGCGCAATTAAAATTAGATGTAATTGATGCTTTGCATAATCCCGAAGAATATGCAAAGTATGGCGTTACCATCCCAAACGGAATGCTTTTATATGGCCCGCCAGGTTGCGGAAAGACTTTTTTCGCTAAGCATTTTGCCGAAGAAGTTGGCTTTAATTTTATGTTGGTAACTCCTTCAACACTAAAAAGTAGATATGTTAATGCTACCCAAGAAAACATCGCCAAGATGTTTGATGATGCAGAGAAGAATGCACCTACAATCATATTTATTGACGAAATAAACGAACTGCTTCCAAATCGAGATAGTGATGCTCACGAAATGGCAAAAAGTGCTGTAAATGAAATGCTGGCACAAATGGACAGAACTGGCGAAAAAGGGATTTTCATCATCGGTGCAACAAATTATCCGAATATGATAGACCCTGCAATGCTAAGAGCAGGGCGTTTAGACAAAAAGTTTTATTTGCCTCCCCCTGACTTTGAAGCTCGAAAAGCAATGTTTGAAATGTATTTAAAGGATAGACCTTTGGACTTCGGTATTGATTATGACGAACTTTCAACTCTTACCGCAAACTATGTATCATCAGACATCGAATTTTTAGTTAATGAAGCTTCTCGCTATGCTTTAAAGGAAAAGTCACGGATTACAATGTTGATATTGGAAAACACAATAAAAATCACAAAGCCTTCTGTTCCACTGAACGAACTTCAGAAATATGAAGAAATGAGAGCTAAAATGAATTCGGAAAATAATAATGAGAAATATGGACGACCACGAATCGGGTTTAATTTTAACAAGTAAAAAATCGGAAAAAGAGAGGCAATACAAAGAAAGTCTTTACTTTTATTGGAGAGAAGTTCAAAGAAAACAATTAGGATTTAGCGCTAATTTATTCTTTTTATTTGCTTCTGGTATATTAGCATTTTCAATAAAAGAATTAGACTATAATGCGACGAATCAACTGTTAATTCAAACTAAAGAAGTTTTTATTGTTTCTTCATTACTAGCTTGCGCTGTTTCAATTGTGGTCTACGGTCTTTTTTCCTATAACCGCCTTTGTGATTTCCGTAATACAGCCAAACTTTACAAGGAGAGGCTTTCAGTAAAGACAGTTTCAAAGTTAACTATTAAAGACGGTCAATATTCATGGCGATTATTCAAAACCCAATTGATAATTCTGGCAATTAGTTTTTTTCTTTTGTTAATCTATTTAACTATTAAACACTTCGTATGAAAATAGCTATACTTGGCTGGGGTTCATTAATTTGGAATCCACAAAACTTAAATTACAATAAAGAATTAAATTGGAATATCGAAGGTCCTTTTTTACCTATTGAGTTTTCAAGAATATCTTCAAATGGTAGGTTGACTCTAGTTATAGACAAGAATGCAGAAATGCTAAAAACTCTTTTTGCAATTTCACACTATGAAAAATTGGACGAAGCAATATTAGATTTGGCAGTTCGAGAAGGTTGTTCTAAAGGTAAAATAGGATATTGTTTTAAAGATAAATCAGGAATTATTTGCTTTCCTGAAAATTTTAAATTTAAATCAAATATTGAAAAATGGCTAGAAACCAATGATGATTTAGATGCAGTGTTATGGACAAATTTATCTGTTAAATTTTATGATGCCATTGGTTTAAAATTTATAAAAGAGAATATTATAAATTATCTGGAAACACTCGATGAAAATATTAAACCACTAGCAGAAGAGTATATCAGAAAAGCTCCAGCACAAATTGACACGGAAATGCGAAGATTAATTGAAGAACGATTTAATTGGTATAAAATTTAAATAAAATGGAAATAGTATCATTCGACAAACTTTTACTTAAAACTGCTTTTTGCTGTATGGCTTCTGACGGAATTATTGATAAAAGAGAAATTGCCTTAATTAAATCAATGTGCGAAAAATCGCCATTGTTTAAGAGCTTCAATTTTGAAGAAGAAGTAAATAATTTAATAACAAATTTGAATAAAGAAGGTAAAGAGTTTATCAATTATTATTTTCAATTGTTAAAGCTTTCAACTTTGACGGAACAAGAAGAACTTACGTTAATCGACTTTGCAATCAACACAATCAAAGCAGACGACCAAATTGAATTTTCTGAAATCAAGTTTTTTAAGGTAATCAGACTCAATTTGAAAATTAGTGATGCAAAGGTCTTAGCCGTTTACCCAGACATAGAGCAATTTTTAGAACAGGACATTATAACTGAATCGTATTTGGAGAAAATTACAAATAAGTATTTAGACACCGAAGAGTTGCCACAATTTGAACTTATTCATTCTTTAGATACGGACTCACTTGCCAATTTGAACCAAGAACGAAATGAAACCCAACCCTAAAAGCAAGCACAATTGCAATTCGCACAAGTCAACACAGTTGATTTAGAAAATTAAATCGACCAATTAGTTTACCAACTTTACAAACTAACAGAAGAAAAATTAAAGATTATTGAGGGCGTCTGAACTATGATTTTTGTGATTGAATGATTAATAGGATTGCAATATGATAAACGAACAATATAAATATTCGGAACTAACAGGTAAAATAATTAAATGTGCAATGACAGTTCATAGCAGTTTGGGCAATGGCTGCCTGCCAGTGGTCAGGGATTTCGGGAGGTGATTTACCAAAGGGCTTTGCGTATTGAAATGACAATGACTGGTATTGCATTTAGTCGGGAATTTGAAATGCCTATCTTTTATCGAGAAGAACAAATAGAAACTCGGAGGGTTGATTTTTTGGTTGAAGGAATTATTTCAGTTGAGTTAAAGGCCAATACCAAATTAGAGGATGTTCATTTTGCCCAAGCTTTTAATTATTTAGAAGCTTATGATTTAGAAATAGGCTTGCTAATTAACTTTGGAGAAACAAGTTTAAACTTTAAACGGCTCAGCAATAAGAAATTCAAAACAACTCCATCACAGGAATCAAAAAAATCATAGTTCAGACCATTTAAAATATTGCGACAAAAGAAACCGCCATCAAATTATTTGAAAGCAAAAAGAGTCAGTGGGATGCGGAACAAGAGCAATGGTTATTTCTCTGTGATAGATGTGATAGAGATTTTAACAGGAAGCCCTATTCCTAAACGATATTGGAGTGATTTAAAAGCTAAACTGAAAAAGAAAGGGAGTCAGTTGTCCGAAAAAATCGGTCAACTGAAATTACTCTCCTCAGATGGTAAATCTTAAAAACCGATGTTGCTGATACCGAACAGCTTTTCTAGATTCATTAAAAGTGTTTCATTACCTAAAGCAGAGCCATTTAAATTATGGCTGTCAAAAGTAGCCTCGGAAAGGTTAGATGAATTGCAAGATCCTGAATTGAGTATTGATAAGGCTTTGGAAATTTATATGACTTGGGCTATTCAGAAAGTTGGATTGATCAACGCCTTAAAAGTATTGAAGTACGAAAGGAAGACCATTACAATTTGAATCATAGATGTAGGGTATAGGTATTGAAATTATTGCAACTGTATAAATGAAGTGCTCCGCAGAAAAATTAGAAAAGGCGTTTACTGAGTTTTGGGGCAAGAAGGAAATAAAATATAAATAGATGGTTTTAAAACAAAAAATATCAAATAATATAGTGATAGTGCCTTCGCAACTGCGTTGCGAAGGCACTACTATCCAATCAAATTTTAAAATGTCCAGTTTTTTTGCTAATAAACTGGACAAATTAACTATCTTTGCTCCACAATAAAAGAAATGAAAACATCTGAATACATAGCGATTACCATAGATAGACTTGCCAAAGGCTATGTATTCACCTATGTCGATTTTACCACAGAGGTGAACCAAAAAGAAGCAGTTATAAAAGCCTTGAATCGTATGGTGGCTTCGGGCAAAATTGCCAAACTATCCAAAGGAAAATACTATAAACCCGAAAACACCCCATTTGGCAACCTGCAACCCAATCAGGCACAAGTAGTAAAAGACTTACTGGAAGAAAATGGAAAAATATCAGGTTATATCACAGGCTATAGCATTTACAACCAATTGGGCTTAACCACACAAGTAAGCAATACCATCCAAATTGGTAAAAATCAAATTCGACCTAATTTTAAAAGAGAACGCTACACCATTGCATTTGTAAAGCAAAAAAACACGATTACTAAAGAGAACATTCCTTTGTTGCAATTATTGGATGCCATTCGTTATATCAAAAAAATACCTGATGCCAGTATAGAATCTTCCTGCAAGCGTTTTTTAGCCATTATTAAAAACTTTGCTGATACAGAAATCAATATAGTGATTCGTTTGGCTTTGAAATATCCACCAGCAACAAGAGCTTTATTAGGTGCTTTACTAGAGCAATCGCAACAAGCCAAAGCCACAACATCAGCATCACTTTTTAAATCATTAAACCCTATTACTAAATATAAACTGGCAGGTGCAACGAAAATACTATCTACCACCGAAAAATGGAATATTGTATGAAACGAGCTACAATAAATAATTTATGTTTGGAAATAGTTGTTTTTGACGAGTTCCATCTGACCATTAAAAATAAAAATATAGCCAGATGAAACTACACGAAAATAAAACCTTATTCAGACAAGCCGTTCAGTTTACAGCTGACCAAATGAAAATTCCTGCTATTTATGTAGAAAAAGATTATTGGGTTACGTACGCCTTGTTTACGATTTTCAAACCCGCATCAGGCGTCGGTAAAGACACCGTTTTTAAAGGAGGAACAGCACTATCAAAGTGTTACAATATGATAGAACGCTTTTCGGAAGATATTGATTTAGTAGTATTGAGGCGTGAAGGAGAAACTGACAGTAAACTAAAGACAAAATTGAAGGCTGTAAGCACTGTTGTAGAAGCTACTATGCCAGAAGTTGCCATTGAAGGCATTACGCATAAAATGGGAATGAACCGAAAAACGGCACACACCTATAACAAAACATTTGAAGACAATTACGGTCAAGTAAGGGATGTAATTATTTTGGAATCAACTTGGTTGGGCTATTACGAACCATATACTACCAAAAGCATTGTTTCATTTGTTGGCGATATGATGCTCAAGAATGGGCAAACAAATATTGCAACCGAAAACGGATTACTTCCTTTTGAATTGCTGGCATTAGAACCCATAAGAACCATTTGCGAAAAAATAATGAGTTTGGTTCGCTTTTCTTATGGAGAAAATCCAATTGATGATTTAAAGAAAAAGATTAGGCACACCTACGATTTACACCAATTACTAAAACAGGAAGAATTTCTAAAATTTTTCCATTCAAAAAACTTTGATGATATGTTGCTAAAAGTAGCCAATGATGATGTAGCCAGTTTTAAAAACAACAATAAATGGCTGATTCATCATCCTAATAAAGCACTTATTTTTAAAGATTTGGAAAATGTTTGGTCTGAATTGAAAACAATTTATAACGGTGAGTTCAAAAACTTGGTGTATGGTGAATTCCCTGAAGAAACTGCAATATTGGAAACCTTAAAAATGATTCGAGAAAGAATGAAAACAATTTCTTGGACTTTAAAAATTAAAACTAAGAAATGAAATTCACCGAAGAAAAATTAGAAAAGGCGTTTACCGATTTGTTGGGGCAAGAAGGTTTTCCCCCACCGCTTAGGCATTTCGATTGTCCGAAACCCTGAAGAAGTATTGATTTAAGAAGATTTGCAAAACTTTCTTTTAAATCAATATGCAAGCCAAGGCATTACGATAAATTAAATAAAATCTATCATTCTTCAACTCAAATCCCTTTCTGCTTCTGACTTACACGAAAGCAACAAAACCTTTTTTAAAATGCTTTCAGATGGTTTTATTCTGAAATGTGAAGACCGCAACCAAAAAGATATTTACATTCAATTGATCAATTATACAGGATTAAACAATTATAGCCAACCCAAAGCAGCCCGATGAATTACTGTTGCAGCCAGACCCGAAATGGTTTATCTAGCCGACAATAACATTTATAAATTTGTAAACCAATTAGAAGTTATTGGTTGAGAAAAACGCATACCTGATGGCATTGTTTACATCAACGGATTGCCACTGGTAGTATTTGAATTTAAAAGTGCCATTCATGAATTGAAAAGAATCAAAATTAGAAGGCCTTACCTTTAAATTACTCATCCCATGCTAAAACACACTTTTTCCTTTGATGATTAAGTCTTGCTTTTCTTGCGTACATACCGCAAAGGAAAACCCAGGTTGTATGGCATAACTCCCATATTCGCCATTTTTATTCATAGCCAAAAAACCGACTTGTAAAGTCTTTGCTAGTTTGGGTTTTTTCTTAATGATGCGTTCTACGGCCTCTTTGCAAGCAGCTTCGGGAGTGTGACCTTGTCGCATTAATTCTACTACTAAAAAGCTACCCACATTTCTAATGACTTCTTCCCCTACGCCTGTAGCTGTGGCGCCGCCAACCTCGTTATCGATATATAAACCTGCACCAATTATAGGGCTATCGCCTACCCTACCATGCATTTTAAAAGCCATGCCGCTGGTGGTACATGCCCCACAAATGTTCCCTTTACCGTCCATGGCTAACATCCCAATCGTATCGTGATTATACTCGTTGCCAGGTAGTTTTGTGGGAGAAAAATGCTTGTTTTCGCTGTTTATTTCTGGTTTATAGTCCGATTTTTTTAACCATGCTTTCCATGCTTTTTCAGATTCTGGCGTCAGTAAATCTTTTTTAGAAAAACCATTGGCTAAAGCAAATTGTGTTGCCCCAGCGCCAACCAATAATACATGCGGTGTTTTTTCCATCACCAATCGGGCAACAGATACCGGGTGATCGATATTTTCCATAGCGGCAACAGCACCACAATTTCCCAATTCATCCATAATACAGGCATCTAAAGTCACTATTCCATCTCGGTCTGGATAACCTGATGGACCCACACTTCTGTTGCGTTCATCGGCCTCGGGCACTCTTGCTCCTGCTTCTACGGCGTCTAATGCTTTTCCTCCTTTAATCAAAACTTCCCATGCCGCTTTATTGGCTGCTACACCAAAATCCCAAGTAGAAATTACAATTGGCAGTTCTTTTGATATAGTCAACACATTTGCTAGTACTTTGGCACTTACCAGTAAACTGGAAACACCTAAAGAACTTTTTAAAATAAATTTTCTACGATTAACCATATTATACAGAGTCCATTAATTAATTATCTCATTTAATCGAAATAATATTCTGTTAAGTAAGTTTTTAGCTTTAAGCTTTGTACCTGCCAAGAGGCAGACTGGCATTTTGCTTTTAGCCTTTATGTGATAACAAAATAATAAATTAAAGATGATGATAAATTTTAAATATGAAATTTTGAAATAGAAAAATATTTAAAATAAACTATTATTATTTGATTAACAATAGTTTATAAAAATTACAAGTAAATAAATATTTTGATTTATTAAAAACTTGAGCTAGTAAATGTTGATGATGTATTCATAAGCTCATTTTATACTTACCGTAATTACGTGAACAAAAATAATACTTTAATAATCTATAAGTTTTGAATCCAATTCTTAAATAAAAAATAAAAGAATGAGCAAAGAGATAAATAGTGACATGATATCATATTATGATAATGATTTTGATTTCCAAAAAGAAGAAAATAAATCTTTGAAGGATGAAATTTTAATGGCTAAAAAAGAGATTTTAGCTTTAAAAAAAGAGAGAAAAAATAGAGCCGATGAATTAATTTTATTAAACAAGAAACAAGTTTTTAAAGACTTGGAGAATAAAAAATGTACGGATGATTTAAATATTGCTAAGCAAGAACTTTATAATCAAAATAAAGAAAATAAAAACAGAGCAGTTGAATTGGTTATTGCTAATCAAGAGTTAAGTTTTGAGGATAAGGAAAAGGAAAAAAGAGCCGAAGAATTAATTATTGCTAACCAAGCACTGATTTCACAATTTGAAGAAAACAAGATAAGAGCTAAGGAATTAATTATTGCTTTTAAGAAACTTAGATTACAAAATAAAGAAAGTATAACAACAGATAATGAATTAATTCTAGCCTATAAAGAATTATCGGATTATAAATATGCGTTAGATCAATCTTCTATTATTGCTATTACCAACCAAAAAGGTATTATTACACACGTAAACGATAACTTTTGTGAAATTTCTAAATACACAAACGAAGAATTAATTGGACAGGACCATAAAATTATCAATTCAGGTTATCATCAAAAAGAATTTATAAAAAAATTATGGACCACCATTTCCAATGGTAATATTTGGAGAGGAGAAATAAAAAATAAAGCAAAAGACGGTACTTTTTATTGGGTAGACACTACAATTGTTCCATTTATAAACAAAAATGGAAAGCCTTTTCAGTATATAGCAATAAAGACAGACATTACTAAGAAAAAGCAAGAAGAACAAAGACTAAAATTACTTGAAAGTGTAATTACCAATACAAAAGATGCAGTATTAATTACCGAAGCAGAAGCCTTTGACCAGCTAGGTCCCAAAATTGTTTATGTTAATGATGCTTTTACAAGAATGACGGGCTATACAGCAGAAGAAGTTATTGGTAAAACTCCGAAAATACTTCAAGGAAAAAATTCTGACTGGAATGAATTGTCTAGGCTTAGCCAATCTATCAAAAAATGGGAACCCTGTGAAATAACTACTATTAATTACAAGAAAAACGGTGACGAGTTCTGGATAAACTTTGCATTAACCCCTGTTGCTGATGAAAACGGAAGGTTTACTCATTGGATATCTATTGAGCGAGATGTAACCGAGAAAATGCAAATGCAAATTCAGAAAGAAAAAATGATGCAGGACATCGTACAACGAAATAAAAACCTGGAACAGTTCTCCTATATTATTTCACATAATTTACGCTTGCCTGTTGCAAATATTCTTGGCTTAATCTCTTTATTAAAGGAAGAAAATATTACTACAGAAACCATAGATTACATCAACAAATCAATAAGTATATCAGCTAATAAATTAGATGATATTATTAAAGACCTTAACGATATTTTACAAGTAAGAAGTAATATAAAAGAAAGTAAAGAATTGGTAAACTTCACCAATCTTGCCTCAGACATTTACATAAGTATAGAAACAATAATTGCAGAAAAAAGTGCAACAATTACTTGGGACTTTTCTGAAGTACAAGAAATGATGACCATTAAAAGCTATTTGCATAGCATTTTTTATAATCTTATTTCTAACAGTTTAAAATATAGAAAACCTAAAGTTTCTCCTATAATAGAAATTAGAAGTGAGGTTAAAAATGATAAAATAACGCTATTTTTTAAGGATAATGGAATTGGGATAGACCTTACAAATGAAAATAATATGGTTTTTGGACTTTACAAACGCTTTCATACCAATTATGCAGAAGGAAAAGGTATAGGATTATTTATGGTAAAAACTCAGGTCGAAACTATTGGAGGTTCAATTAGCATTAAAAGTGAGGTAAATAAAGGAACTGAGTTTAGAATTGAGTTCCCTGTTTAATTTATCATAGTATGTTGTACTAATTAAAAATAACCTAGATTTTTGCGGTACAAAAACGGTTTTGAAAGTAATACCATTTCTGCATAAATAACAAGACAATGTGCAAAATGAGAGAAGCAAATTTTGGACATCTAGCTTACATTTTAAATAAATTTGAAACTTCTGAATCTGTTTTGAATAAACTTAGAAAGTTTAAAATAATAGGTGAGGTTTGTGATGTTGACGAAAAAACTATTGAAAAAGGATTAAATTCTAATTTAAAGATTTTGAAGACGCCGTTCAATTTTATACTGCTTTAAAAGCTAATTGTTCAATTATTGTCACTCGAAATGGAATAGACTTTAAAAACTCGACAATACCAATTATGATGGCTGAAGAATACTTAAGTTTGTTGCAAATAGCAATATCTCTTAACAGCCGTTTAGCAAGATTGACATTTTAGTAGAATTAACGTTTACTATTATCTCTCCATTTTAGAATAAAAAAACGGTGCTGTAGAATAATAAAGCTCGCCAAGCGCCAAACTATTATCCCAATTTAACATCTCAAATTACCCCCTCCCTTATATTCGCGTTAACGATTGTCCAAAGGACTCCTTCGGAGAAGCGATATCCTTTTTTGCAAATGACCATGATGCAAATGGTAAAAAAGATTTAGCGAAAAGCGTGTTTAAACGCCCAAATCATCCTCATTGATTATCATCTAAATTTTACATTAATTTAAAAGTAAATTTTTATCTTGTTAGCCTATTCAAATCCACGACATGAAAAAAATATTACTCGGTTTATTTATTTTTTTAAACTTTTCTTCGGCTGTTATTTATGCCCAAAACATTGATGCAAAAACTAAAGGTTTTAAAAAGTACGAAGGCTATTTTACCTATTATTATGATGATAACACGGGTAAAATCTATTTAAAGGTAGATAAATTAGATCAAGAATTTTTATATGTAAGCAGTTTGCCTTACGGTGTAGGCTCTAACGATTTGGGTTTAGACCGTGGACAGATTGGCGAAACAAAAATTTTAAAGTTTGTAAAAGCGGGTCCAAAAATATTTTTACAACAGCCCAATTACGATTATAGAGCCATTACCAACAACGTTGACGAGAAAAACTCGGTAGCGCAAGCTTTTGCCAGTTCTATCATTTTCGGTTTTAAAGTCGAGGCTACAGATGGTGATCAAGTTTTAATTGACATGACCGCTTTTTTATTGCGAGATGTGCATCAAATTGGCGATAAACTGGCTAAAATGGGTCAAGGGAATTATAAAGCAGACGATTCTCGCTCTGCCATTTATTTACCAAACACCAAAAACTTTCCTAAAAACAGCGAGTTTGAAGCGATAATTACCTTGGCTGGAAGTGCTAAAGGCAGAGAAATTTCTTCGGTTACGCCAGATGGTGACGCGGTAACGGTTCACATGCATCATTCTTTTGTAGAACTACCGGATGGCAATTACAAACCTAGAAAATTTGATCCTCGAGCTGGTTACTATTCTTCAGAATATATGGATTACGCCACTCCTATCGACCAAAATATCGTAAAAAAGTTTATCGTTAGACATCGATTAGAAAAGAAAGACCCCAATGCCCCCATTAGCGAGGCGGTTAAGCCCATTGTTTATTATTTAGACCGTGGTGCGCCAGAACCTATCCGCTCGGCTTTATTGGCTGGTGCCCGCTGGTGGAACCAAGCTTACGAGGCAGCAGGTTATCAAGATGCTTTCCAAGTAAAGATTTTACCCGAGGGCGAAGACCCGATGGATATTAGATACAATATGATTCAGTGGGTGCACCGCAGTACCCGTGGTTGGTCTTATGGCGCTTCCATTAGCGATCCTCGTACTGGAGAAATCATTAAAGGTCAGGTTTCTTTAGGCTCTTTAAGGGTGCGCCAAGATTATTTAATTGCTACCGGTTTGTTATTGCCTTACGGCGATGAAAAACAGCAAGAAGACGAAATGATGAAGATGTCTTTGGCTAGAATTAGACAGTTAGCGGCACATGAAATTGGACATACCTTAGGTTTATACCACAACTATAGCGCAAGTACTTTAGAGCGTTCGTCGGTAATGGATTATCCGTTTCCTAGAATTAAAATGGACGATAAAGGTAAAATAGATTTAAGTGATGCTTACGCCGATGGTATTGGTGGCTGGGATAAAAGAGCAATTATATACGGCTATCAAGATTTTGGGAAAACCAAAAACGAAGATTTAGAACTGGATGAGGTTATTAAAGAAACACTAAAGCAAGGGTGGATTTTTATGGCTGATGCCGATGCCCGTGGCGAAGGAAGTGCGCATCCGTTAGCACATCTTTGGGATGATGGGAAAAGTCCGTTAGAAAGCTTTAACAACCTGATGAAAATTAGGACCACTGTTCTGAACAAAATGGGAAGTAATGCCATAAAAACTGGCGCTCCAATGGCTACTATAGAAGAGGTTTTAGTGCCTATTTATTTATTGAACCGTTACCAAATAGAAGCGGTTAGCAAAATAATTGGTGGTTTATATTATACTTATGCCCTAAAAGGCGATGGACAATTGGTTACCAAATTTGTTGATCCTAAACTGCAAAGAGACGCTTTTACTGCGATGCTGGAGTCTTTAACTCCATATCATTTAGCGTTACCAGAAAGTTTAATAGCTCAAATCCCTCCTCGCCCGGTAAATTTTGGCCGAAGCAGAGAAACGTTTAAAAGCAATACAGGCTTAACTTTTGATCCTTTGGCTGCCGCCGAGTCTTTAACCAATACCACATTAAGGTTGATGTTAAACCCCGAAAGATTGGAGCGTGTGATCTTAAATCATAGTAGAGATAATAATCAGCCTGCTTTAGAAGATTTATTAAGGCAAATGATTGAATATAATATGATGAATGTGAGTGCTAAAGACGACTATTCTGGAGAAATTAAAAGAATGGTGCAATTAACCACTTTAAAAAGCTTTTTAAGTTTAATGGCTACAAACCGCACTCCAGATAATGTTAAAGCTAGATTACAGGTATCATTAATTGATATTAAATTCTTTTTAACTAACCAAAACATAGCTATCAATAATAGACCATATGAGGCAGGTACATATTTACAAATGAGAGAAATGATAAAAAACTTTGAGCTCAATCCTGCTGATTTTAAACTTCCAGAGCCATTACCAATGCCAGATGGTTCGCCCATTGGAGCAGAAAACTTTGACTATTAATTGTAAGGTAAACCAAACATGACCGACAATAAAGTATTGAATACGTTGAATCCCCAGTTATGGGTTGCAAATTATGCTGATATGCTTTTCTCTTATGCCTATAAAAGGGTAAATGATAAAGAAGTTGCGGAAGATTTGGTTCAAGAGACTTTTTTTGGGGGCTTAAAATCGCAATTAAATTTTGCTGGTGAGAGCACCGAGAAAACTTGGCTTTTTGCCATCTTAAAATTTAAAATTATAGATCACTATCGTAAAAAGAATAAAGAAAATACAACTTCTCTAACTAATAAAGAGGGCGCCGAAATAGACAGTTTATTCTTTGAAGTTGATGGTAAATTAAAAAAAGAACAAGTGGTAGAAGCAAATTCCGATAGTAGCGATAGTAATTTAGAAAAAAAAGAATTTTATGTTGTTTTGGAAGCTTGCCTGTCAAAAATCCCTAAAAGATTAGCTCAAGTATTTCATTTAAAAATGATTGTTGAAGAGGATTCCGCCATAATATGCGAAATGTTTAACATAACCGATGCTAATTACTGGGTTATTTTACACAGAGCAAAAGTTCAGTTAAGAAGTTGTTTATCAAAAAATTGGTTAGTATAAATTAATGAGTATTTTATATAATTGTTTAGAAGCTACAAGATTAATATCTAAAGGTCAGCATGTTAAATTAAGCTTAAAAGATAGGTTAACTTTAAATATGCACATTGCTATGTGTAATTGTTGCAAGTCTTTCCAAAAAGATATGAATTTTCTAAAGGAAAAAATAAGTCAAATGGATGATAATCAAACCCATCAATTAGACCCTAAAGTGAAAGAAAATATGTCCCAAAAATTAATTATAGCATTAAATAAATAGATGATCAAGAAGCTTACTTTGATTGTACAATTAATTGCTGTAGTAGCATTTATAGCTTTATTATCTAAATACTTTGTAGATTATAAACCAGCAGTAATTTTGTTTATCACCAAATTCTTTTTTATAAGTATTGGCTTAATCAATATAGTTGCTGGATTAAATGATGGAAACAGAATAGCCAAGTTTTTACTCATAATGGCTGGTTTGTATTTAATTATCATGAATTTTATACCTAAGACAGAACTGGTGGTATCTCTGAGTATTGCTTGCTTAATTTTACCCATGGTCTATCGCTTTTTCCAGCGTAGGAAAGAAGCGAAGGAATTGCAAGAATTAGAGTAATTATTTATTTACTATTTTTCTCCTCTATCCATTTAGCTAAATATTTAGTACTATTTAAAGTATGATGTTGCAGCATGGCTCCCATAAAATTATTTAGGCGGTGCTGGTCTAGGTTTTCAATCAAATTATTAATTCTAGCCAAAAACAATTTTTGCCACTTACTTTTATCGTATAGCTGGTTAACAGCCTTAACTCCATTGGCTTGAAACTGCTCAAACAATTCGATACTACTATAAATCTCTACCGCTTTTTTGGCAAAATCTGCAGGTTCATTTGCTATAAATCCATTTGCAGCTAAATCACCAAACATCCCTTCGGCTGCAATAGCAGTTAAAACACAAGGAGTTCCATTCTGCATCGCATCAATAACTTTACCTTTCAATCCTGCACCAAATGGTAAAGGCGCTAAACAAACGATAGCATTTTGCATCACTTCATTTACACTTTGGGCTCTACCCATTACATAAAAATTCTGCTTTTCTTGGTGCAGCTGCGTTACTTTTTGCGACGGATAAGCGCCATAAATCCTCATTTTAGCTTGTGGTAAAGCAGCATGAATTAAAGGCCAAATGTGTTTTTTTAAATATAAAACAGCTTGGTAATTGGGTTCGTGTAAAAAATTACCAATGGATATAAAATCTTTCCTATCTTCAAATTTCTTCCATCCATTTTGTTCCTTTTTGGTGATTTTAGTCAACATAAAAGGTAAATACATCAACAGAGAATGATCTATTTTAAAAAGTTCTTTCAAAATTTTCATCTCGTAGCTAGAGATGATGAGGGATAAATCGCAACGTAAGATACTGGCAATTTCTCTTTTGGTAATAGGTTCTTTTAGAAGTAAATCGGTATTAAATTCTTGGTTAGCTTGATAAGCATTTTGCCTGGCCGCTCTCAAACAATGTAAATCTTCGGTATCTAAAATTTTAAGAGAATTAGGGCAATTTTCACTCACTCGCCAACCAAATTGTTCCTCAGTTATAAACCGATCAAACAGAACAACGTCCGGATTTAAAGCTTTTATAAATTCATCAAAACTACTGTGATTTAATTTAATAGCCACTTTTTTAATTCCAAGTTCGGGGAGATTTACCATAAAATCACTATCGCTAGCTGTGCTAGCAAAAGTAATCTGATAGTTTTGTAGTTTAAAAATATCAATAATTTGCAGCATCCTTGCTCCCGCCGCAGATGAATTTGGTTCGGGAAAAACGGTACCAATAACTAATAATTTTTGGTTAGCATCAGACCCCATTAAACACCAAATTATCTTTTTCTAAAAAGCTTAAATCTGCTTTTTTATCAAAAATTCCATAAACCGAAGCTCCGCTCCCACTCATTAAAGCAAATAAAGCACCTGCTTCTAATAAAGCAATTTTAACATCCCTAATTTGAGGATGGTTTTCCAAAATATGATTCTCAAAATCGTTCTTAACTTTACCCTGCCATTGGTCAACAGGCAGTTTTATTAAATCTTTCAGGCTTATTTCTGGCAGCTGTGGCTTTACTCCTCGGTAAGCTTCGCCAGTAGAAACATGCACTGACGGCATTACTAATGCCAAATGATAATTGCTTAAATCAAGTTCAATTTCCTCAAAAACATCTCCTTTATCGTAGGCAAAAACAGGTTTATTAGCTATAAAAAAAGCACAATCGGCGCCTAAAACCCGACAATAATTTTCCATTGCATAAGCATCCAGCGAAAGCTGAAACTTCTCATTAATTAACTTGATAAAAAAAGCAGCATCGGCAGAACCACCACCTAAACCTGCCCCAATCGGAATATTTTTAAGTAAATGAATAGCAATATTGGGCAAATCAAAATCAGCTCTCAATGAATGATAAGCCTGCAAACATAAATTCTCGTTCGCATTCCCCGGAATCTCAATTCCCGTCGACTCAAAGCTCATTTCCTTCGCCTCAATCACCTCTAAAGCATCTTTAATTTGTATGGGATAGAAAATCGTTTCTAGGTTATGGTAACCATCAGTTCGTTTGCTAATAATGTTTAAACCCAGATTAATTTTGGCATTTGGAAAGGCAATCATTCAATTATATTAACAATAAGTATTTATACACATTAATAGGATAGCAAATATAGATTAATTTAATTTGTAGAAATATAGACGCATCAGCAATAAACCATTAAAATAATTTGGGCATTTTAACACGCTTTCCGCTCATACTGCTCAAGGCATTAGCCACAAGCCGGTATCCGCTGCAATCGTTAATGCACTCGTAATGGTGGCAATAAAAATTAAAAGCATTCGTGAACATTCGTGTTATTCGTGGCAAAAAACCTCATTGATTTATCAATGAAAAAACCATTTTCTTAACACTTTGCATCTGTGAACATTCGTGTAATCTGTGGCAAAAAATCATTGGTATATCAATGACGAAACATTAAGATTATATAAACACTTACATTCGTGATTATTCGTGGCAAAAAACCTCATTGATTTATCAATGAATAAACATTATATTAATAACATTCGTGTTATTCATGGCAAAATAGCATTGATTTATCAATGACGAAATATTAAGATTATAGAAACACTTACATTCGTGATTATTCGTGTTATTCGTGGCAAAAAAAACTCATTGATTCATCAATGAAAAAACCATTTTCTTAACACTTTGCATCTGTGAACATTTGTGTAATCTGTGGCAAAAAATCATTAATATATCAATGACGAAATATTTAGGTTATAGAAACACTTACATTCGTGATTATTCGTGTTATTCGTGGCAAAAAACCTCATTGATTTATCAATGAAAAAACATTATATTAATAACATTCGTGTTATTCGTTGCAAAAAATCATTAATATATCAATGACGAAACATTAAGATTATATAAACACTTACATTCGTGAACATTCGTGTTATTCGTGGCAAAAAACCTCATTGATTTATCAATGAAAAAACATTATATTAATAACATTCGTGTTATTCGTGGCAAAATAACATTGATTTATCAATGACGAAATATTAAGATTATATAAACACTTACATTCGTGATTATTCGTGTTATTCGTGGCAAAAAACCTCATTGATTTATCAATGAAAAAACCATTTTCTTAACACTTCGCATCTGTGAACATTCGTGTAATCTGTGGCAAAAAATCATTGATTTATCAATGAAGAAACATTAAGATTATATAAACACTTACATTCGTGATTATTCGTGTTATTCGTGGCAAAAAACCTCATTGATTTATCAATGAAAACAATAATTTATTTAGCATTTTGCATCTGTCAACATTTGTGTTATCTGTGACAAAAAAAACTCATTGATTTTTCAATGATAACAACCATTTAATTAACAATTTGCATTTGAGAACATTTGTGTTATCTGTGGCAAATAAACAATCATTGATTTATCAATGAAATACTAACAATAAACTAAAAAAATATGCAACAATATTTAAACCTCATGCGCCATGTTTTAGAAAACGGAACGCAAAAACACGACAGAACAGGAACAGGAACAATCAGTGTTTTTGGTCATCAAATGCGTTTTAACTTAGCCGAAGGTTTTCCTATGGTTACCACCAAAAAATTGCATTTAAAATCTATCATCCACGAGTTAATTTGGTTTTTAACGGGTGACACCAATATCAAATATTTAAAAGAAAATGGTGTTAAAATTTGGGACGAGTGGGCTGACGAAAATGGAGATTTAGGTCCGGTTTATGGCTCACAATGGCGTTCTTGGCCTACGCCAGATGGAAAACATATAGATCAAATCACCAATATCATCAATCAAATAAAAAATAATCCAGATAGCCGTAGAATCATTGTATCTGCTTGGAACGTTGCCGAAATTGAGAATATGGCCTTACCACCATGCCACAGTTTTTTCCAATTTTACGTCGCCGATGGTAAATTAAGCTGCCAATTATATCAACGCAGTGCCGATATATTTTTAGGCGTTCCTTTTAACATCGCATCTTATGCTTTACTAACCATGATGGTTGCCCAAGTTTGCGATTTACAATTAGGCGATTTTATACATACTTTAGGCGATGCCCATTTATACAATAACCATCTAGATCAAACTAGACTACAACTAAGCCGAGAGCCACGTCCATTACCTCAAATGAAAATTAACCCAGAGGTTAAAGATATTTTTGGATTTAAGTTTGAAGATTTTACTTTAGAGAATTATGATCCACATCCACATATCAAAGGAGCTGTAGCGGTTTAAGGTTGTTACTCAATCATTATACATTCACCTCGAGGCAAAGAGAGGTCTCAATTTAAGTTCTAAATATTTACTTTACACATTTTAGTGAATTTTTATTATTTTGAGTCAATGAAATCAAATGATGAAAATCAAATTTTAATTTTACAAACCATAAAAACATGATAATATCCATCATTGTAGCCACAGACCAGCAAAACGGGATTGGTAAAAACAACCAATTGCTTTGGCATTTACCTAACGATTTAAAGTTTTTCAAAAAAGTTACTTCGGGCAATACCATAATTATGGGTCGTAAAACTTACGAGTCTATTGGTAAACCTTTACCAAACCGTAGAAACGTTGTTATTTCTAGAAATCAAGATTTAAAGATTGAAGGAGTTGAAGTTTTTGACAACATCTCATCGGCAATCCAAGCCTGTGTAAATGAAGAAGAGGTATTTTTTATAGGAGGTGGCGAAATTTATAAACAAGCATTAGATTTAACAAGCAAAATATACCTCACAAAAGTAGATGCCATTTGCGATGCTGATATCTTTTTTCCTGCATTAAAATCAGAAGAATGGGAAACCATTTCAGAAGAACATCATCAAAAGGATGATAGACACGCTTTTAACTACACATTCTCTATTTTGAAACGTATTTAGACAGTTGCTAATTTTTTAGTTTTTAAGAATTTTATAATTTAAAAATTTAATTAGCTTTGCCATCTTGAATCTAAAAATCAGAATTACACAAAATCAATTTAATTAAAAAATGCAAAACAAAGGAATTATTAAGTTTGCAGCAATTGTATTAACACTTTTATGTTTATATGCGCTGTCGTTTACTTTTGTGACTAACAAAGTAGAAAACGATGCTAAAGCATACGCTAATGGCGATTCTATTAAAGAGAGAAGATATTTAGACTCTATCTCTAACCAACCTGTTTATCCAGTATTTGGACATACTTTTGCTTATGTGAAGCAAAAAGAAATCCCTTTAGGATTAGATTTAAAAGGTGGTATGAACGTAACCATGGAAATTGAGTTAACTGAATTAGTAAAAAGTTTAGCTAACAATCCATCAGACGAGACTTTTAATAAGGCTTTAGCAAATGCGAATAAAAAGTTAAAAACTAGTCAAGAAGGGTTAATTTCTCTTTTTGTTGCAGAATATGAAAGCTTAAACCCTAGTGGTAAATTGGCTACTTTTTTTTCTACAAAAGAAAATGCTGCTGATATCAAATTAAATGCAAGCAATTCTGATGTTAAAACCTTTTTAGATAAGCAAGCTAATTCTGCTGTTGAGCGTTCTTTTAATATCTTAAGAACTCGTATAGATAAGTTTGGAGTAACGCAACCTAACATTCAATTACAAGACGGTTCTAACCGAATTTTGGTAGAATTACCTGGTGTTACAGAAAAAGAAAGAGTCCGTAAATTATTATCAGGATCGGCGAAATTAGAGTTTTACGAAACTTTTGATAATCAAGAGATTTATCCAATTTTGGGTAACATCAATAATATTTTAGCAGCCAAGCAACCAAAAGCAGCCGCTAAACCAGCAGATAGTTCTAAAATTGCATCTTCATTAAAAGATAAGCCAGCTTTATTAAGTGCTAAAAAAGACAGTACCAATAAAGACTCTGTATCTAGCGATGCTTTGGCAAAGTCTAACCCTTTATTTGCAGTATTATCACCAGCAACTTATCAAGCAGAAGGCGGACAGTCAAGTTTACGTCCTGGTCCAATGGTTGGTTATTCAAGCCAGACAGATACAGCCAAAGTAAATAGTTATTTTGCTCAGGAAGACATCAAAGCTTTATTGCCGTCAAATCTTAAGTTATTATGGGGTGTAAAATCTATCTCTCCAGAATCTAAAGTATTTGAATTATATGCAATTAAGGCAACTGGCGCAAATGGTCAACCCGCATTAGGTGGAGATGTAATCTCAAATGCTCGTGAAGATTTTGACCAAAGAGGAAATCCAGAAGTGGTTATGGTTATGAATTCTGACGGAGCTAGAGAATGGAAAAAAATCACATTAGCTGCTGCAGGTTCTCCACAAAGCGAGGACGATAATAAATCAATCGCTATTGTACTAGATAATTCAGTTTATACTGCACCAAGAGTTTCCGGCGAAATTCCAAACGGAATCTCTTCAATTTCTGGAAACTTTACAGTTGAAGAAACAAAAGATTTAGCCAACATATTAAAAGCGGGTAAATTACCAGCTCCAGCAAAAATTGTTCAAGAAGCAGTTGTAGGTCCATCTTTGGGTTCTGCAGCAATTAGCTCTGGTTTAACATCTGCTGTTGTAGGTTTAATAGTGGTATTGATATTTATGATATTCTATTACAATAGAGCAGGTACTGTAGCCAATATCGCTGTGTTTGTAAACGTATTCTTTTTAATGGGTGTGCTAGCATCTTTGGGTGCTGTGCTAACTTTACCGGGCATCGCAGGTATCGTGTTAACATTAGGTATGGCAGTTGATGCAAACGTTTTAATCTACGAGCGTATTAGAGAAGAATTAAACTTAGGAAAATCTTTAAGATTAGCAATTTCTGATGGTTACAAACATGCCATGCCTTCCATCTTAGATAGTCAGGTAACTACTTTAATCACTGGTATTATTTTATACATTTTTGGCTCAGGTCCGATACAAGGTTTTGCAACTACCTTAATTATTGGTATTGCAACTTCATTATTCTCTGCAATTTTAATCTCTAGATTAATTTTCGAATGGATGTTGAAGAAAGAAATGCCAATAAAATTTGGTAATCCTTGGAGTGACCATACTTTCAAAAACTCAAACTTCCAATTTGTAAAAAATAGAAAGATATTTTACGCTATATCTGGAATTTTCATCACTTTAGGTATCATCTCTATTTTAGTGAGAGGGTTCAGCTTAGGTGTCGATTTTAAAGGCGGTAGATCGTATGTAGTTTCTTTTGAGAAAAACGTACAAACCGAAGAGGTTAGAACCGCATTAACAGCATCATTTGGAGTAACATCAGAAGTGAAAACATTTGGTGCAAACAATCAAATTAGAGTAACAACTCCTTATTTAATAGATAGCCAGGCAGAAAACGCCGATCAGTTAGTTGAAAACAAATTGAAAGAAGGCTTAACAAAAATTACAGGAAACCCAAGTAAGATAGAGAGCTCGCAAAAAGTAGGTCCTACTATTGCAAATGATATTAAGATATCAGCCATCTACTCCGTTTTACTATCAATACTTGCCATTGCATTGTACATTTTCATCAGATTTAGAAAATGGTCTTTCAGTGCTGGAGCTTTAGTGGCTTTAATCCACGACGTTTTATTGGTGTTATCATTCTTCTCGTTATTCAACGGAATATTACCTTTCTCTTTAGATATAGATCAAGCTTTTATAGCAGCTATATTAACAGTTATTGGTTACTCTATTAACGATACCGTGGTTGTATTTGATAGAATTAGAGAGTTCTTAGGTCAACACCATGCCAAAACAGATAAAATGTCTGTTGTTATTAACGATGCAATTAATAGCACATTAAGCAGAACAGTAATTACCGCTTTAACTGTAATTTTCGTTTTAGCAGTATTATTTATATTTGGTGGTGAAGTAATTAGAGGCTTCTCGTTTGCATTATTAATAGGTGTAATGTTTGGAACTTACTCTTCTATATGTGTTGCTTCTCCAGTAGTGGTAGATTTCTTGAAAGACGAAAAAGAAGAAGTAAATTAGTCATTCAAATAATTAAATAGTTAAAGGCTTTTGGTGTTTATCCAAAAGCCTTTTTTTTGTTAAGATTAAAGCGTAATTATGAATAGCTCAAAAGTATAGAGAGTTCTTTTGTGATGTGTAAAGCCGATAGCTATCTAAACACCTAAAAAATTTGTCCATTCCTGATACTGATTAAATTTAATATGGTCTTCTCCCCTTTTCATTAAATCAATATTCTTACCTCTACCTGACTAGTTCTTATTCCCCATCCAAATTTTTAAAATTATCTTTGCAATCTTTAAAAGATAATTAGCATGAGCAAACAAGGTAGAATTTTAGTGGCTATGAGCGGTGGAGTAGATAGTTCTGTTGCAGCGGTAATGTTGCATGAGCAGGGTTATGAAGTAATAGGCTTAACCATGAAAACTTGGGATTATGCATCTAGCGGATTAAATTCTAAAGAAACTGGTTGTTGTAGTTTAGATTCTATTAACGATGCTCGATCTTTAGCCGTAGGTTATGGCATGCCGCATTATATTTTAGATATTAGGGATGAATTTGGTGATTTTGTTATTGACAATTTTGTTGATGAATACCTTGCCGGGCGTACTCCAAACCCTTGTGTTTTATGCAATACGCATATTAAATGGGAAGCTTTATTAAAGCGAGCTGATAAATTAGATTGCGAATTTATTGCTACCGGACATTATGCAAACATTAGGATGCATGAAAATGGCCGACATGTGATTTCTAAAGGTAAAGACGAGAATAAAGACCAATCTTATGTGCTTTGGGGTGTTTCTCAACGTAATTTGGCTCGTACTAAGTTTCCGTTAGGCTCTTTTGCTAAGTCAGAAATTAGACAAATGGCTTTAGATATGGGTCAGCAAGAATTAGCCAATAAAAGCGAAAGCTACGAGATCTGTTTTGTACCTGATAACGATTATAGAGGGTTTTTAAAACACAGAGTGCCAGAATTAGAGACCAGGGTAGATGGTGGCGACTTTGTGTTAACAAACGGAACTAAAGTTGGGAAACATAAAGGGTATCCGTTTTACACCATTGGGCAAAGACGTGGCTTAGGTATTGCTTTTGGTCACCCTATGTTTGTTACTCAGATTTTACCAGAAAGTAATACTGTTGTTTTAGGTACCGAAGATGAGTTGCAAAGAACAGAAGCTTTGGTTAGAAATTTAAACTTAATAAAGTATGAATCTATTACTGAACCCTTAGAGGCAATTACCAAAATTAGGTATAAAGATGCTGGAGCTTTAAGTCATATACAACAAATTGGAGAACATTTAAAGGTAGATTTTAACCATGCGGTGTCTGGAATTGCACCAGGCCAATCGGCAGTATTTTATGAAGGAAACGATTTATTAGGTGGTGGATTTTTAATGTAGATTGAAGATTTACCAATTCTAATTTTCAATATTTTATTAATTTTCTGATAATCTTCAATCTTAAAAATTAAATTCGTGGAATGATTAAGCGAAGTCTATCCTTATTAAGTTTAAGTATGCTGTTGTGGTGTGCCTGTACCAAAGAAAATAATGCCCCTGATATTGATTTATTAGATCAATTTTACCCTTTAAAAGTAGGTTCTGTTATTATTTATACTGTAGATTCTACAGCTTACAGCAATTTCACCAATAGTAGTGTTAATTTTAAATTCGAGCTAAAAGATAGTGTCATCAATACTTTTGAAGATTTAGCTGGAACTACCAATTACAGAATAGAACGATTTAAAAGAAATAATACATTTTCGCCATGGGTTTTTAAACAAGTTTTTACCAGAAATAAGACAACTAGAGCAGGCGAAGAATTTTTTAATAATCAGCGATTTATAAAACTGATTTTCCCCCCACTTGCTGACACAAAATGGAATGGTAACTCTAAAAATACTTTAGGGAATCAAGAATATGTTATACAGAATGCTATTGCTCCGCTGATTATTAAAAGTTTAAGTTTCGATTCTACGGTGGTAGTTACAGAAATTAATGAAACAAATTTGATTAGAGAGGATGTAATATATGCTACATACGCTAAAAATTTAGGTTTGATAAAAAAGGATGTAACCGCCATAGATAAAAATATTGGTACTGGAAAAATCACCAATGGGTACAAGTTTGTTTTAGAGATAAAAGAATTTAAGAAGTAAGAAAATTTAAATACTTTTACAAATTAAGGCTAACCAAGAAAAATCACTTTTACCCAAGCTAAAATGAAAAAAATACACTTAGTTTATGTCTTAATAATTTTTTCGTTCTTATTAGTTTTAGGATGCATGTTGACGTTTTTACAAACCTATAATAAAATCAGCAATAGCTTTAAAGTATCTGAAAACAAGTACGATTTTTTAGAAAGTTCTACTTCTTTATTTAATCAGATTAGGAATTTAGAATCTTACCAAAGAGGTTTTTTATTGACCAATAACCCTCAATTTAAAGAAGATTATAACAAGAATAAATATCAACTAAATCTTGAAAAAGATAGATTCTTTAAATTAACTTATAGATATGGATTAGAAGAATCTAATCCAAAAGAAATAGAAAATTTAAAAAAATTAGTAGAGAAAAAAATTACTATCATGGACTCTACGTTATTTTTAGAAGATAGAGGTTTAAGGCAAGAGGCTATAAATTTGATTAATACTAATATGGGTTTAATTGTGATGGAGGATATCAACACTATCATTCAGAAGTTAAATACAGAAAATAAATATAAAGAAACTATTGCTAAACAATTTATTTATAAAGAAAGGTCTTCTTTAAGAACTACCAATATTATTGTTTTCTCTTTTCTAATGGTAACACTTATTTTTCTAGGTTTTTATATTAAAAGTTTTATGGCTAAAAGTCAAGACTAATTAAAGAACAACTTATTAAAGTTTACAAAAAACAATTCTTTAGTTGCCCTTGTGGTAGCGGTATAAAGCCATCTCAACAACTCTGTGTTTATCATTTCTTCTGTTAAATACCCTTGGTCTATAAATACCACATTCCATTGTCCACCTTGTGCTTTATGGCAGGTAACCGCATAAGCAAATTTAATTTGAATGGCATTAAAATATGGGTTTTTACGCAACTCTTCCATTTTTGCTCTTTTAGTAGTTAAGTGCTCATAGTCTTTCATTACTTCTTCAAAAAGTATCTTTTGCCTATCGTAAGGTAGGTTAGACGATTCTACATAAAGTGTATCTAACATCACTTTGCAAGAAATAGGCTCTTGGTCTATATCTTCAAAAAAGATCTGTACATCGGCAAATCTAAAACCATACATTTCGTGGATATTTTTTACTCTAGTAATTTTACCGATGTCGCCATTGGCAATAAAACCACCTTTTTCCTCTTCTAGCCAGAAATAATTATTTTTAACTACCATCACCAAATCCCCTCCAGTTAATTCATCCTCTCGCCATAAAATCTGATGTCGGATATGCTGATTAAATAAATTAGCTCCTTTGTTAGACCTACAAATCACCAAGCAATTTTCTAATCCATATTTATCATAAGCATAATTTAAGCCTTCAATAATCTTATCGCCCATCATATTAAAAACATCACTAAAACCTTTGGTTTGTAGCTTGGGAAATTCTTCTTGAGATGTTCTTATCAATTCTCTTATGGCCGTTGCGTTGTGTAAAATTCCAGATTCTTTTTCTTGTCTTACTACTTCTGTTAATTCTACTTCGCTAATTTTTAAAGTAAATTTTTCGAGATAATTTTTACTCAGAGCCGGACTTTCTAAAGAGCCTACAGGTGGTAATTGTGCGGTATCACCAATAAAAATGATTCGGTTGTTTTGCAGGTTGTAAACAAAACTAATTACATCTTCTAGCAAGCTGCTACCGCTATAATCTGTTTTTTCATCGGCAATCATAGAAGCCTCATCTATAATAAAAAGGGTGTCTTTATGTAAATTGGGTGATAGACTAAAGTGCATATCTGGCGACATGGCCGACTTCTTCCTGTAAATTTTACGGTGAATGGTAGAAGCATCTTTTTTAGAATAAATCCCTAAAACTTTGGCGGCTCTACCCGTTGGCGCCATTAAAACAGTTTTTAAATTATACTTAGGTAATAATTTAATTAACGTACTTATAGCTGTAGTTTTTCCAGTACCTGCATATCCTTTTAACACAAAACAAGTTCTATCCTCTCTTAAACGTAGAAAAGCGTCTATTTTCTCGAATAAATAAAGTTGTTGGAGATTAGGTAAATGCGGAAAAGACTTTGCTAAATCATGTGCGATACTCATTGCATCAAATTTCGTTAAAAAACTAAACGCTTACAGATAAATTTTTACTTTTGTTTAAGTATGACAGATAAAATAATTCTATCCGTTCCGGATTTTGAAGAAACACTTGTTAAAGAGTATAATTTAAATATAGAAGTAAGTATAAATTCTTTCAATTATGCGATAACAGACCCACAAGGTAAAAGTGTTAAATCTGTTGCCCATATTCCTTCTTTAATTTATAACTATGTTAACGGAAGCATTTTACAAAACAGCTTCAATAAGGTAAAGATTAGTATTTTGACGCAAAAATTTACATTTTTACCCTTAAGCATTTATCAGGATAAAGATTTAGAAACTTATAGTACTTATTTAAAACCTACGGTAAATGAAAAGGTTTTGGTAAAGAAAATTGCTTCAGAAGATTTGGCAATAATTTACGCCTTACCAAAACTACAAATAGATAAGCTAGAAAACTTATTCCCTACGGCAGCTATTTTTCCTCAGTTTCTTCCGCTAATTGCAGCCCTTAATTTTGGTTACCAACAAATTAATTTTTCACAGCTGTTTATCAATTTTAAGTCAGATGGCTTTTTAGAAATTGCCTTAATAGACAATCAAAAGTTAATTTTCTACAACATCTTTAGCTATCAAAATATAGATGAAATGATGTATTTCATCTTGTTGTCTTTACAGCAAAACCAGATTAGACCAACTAGAGTAACCGTAAAAATTAGTGGCGAAATAGCTATAAATGATGAAAAACATCAGAAAATAGTTAGTGAGTTCGCAAATACAGAATTTATAGATCAAGATTGCTTGCCCTTAACCTATAAAGGTTTAGGTCAGCCTATAGTTTCGCAATTTTTTTCCTTGTTAAGTTTGCATTTATGCGAATAATTGGGGGCAAATTAAAAGGTATTAGGCTGCAAGTACCTAAAAACCTACCAGTAAGACCTACCACAGATATGGCCAAAGAAGCCCTATTTAACATCTTACAAAATTTGGTAGAACTTTCAGAACTCCATGTTTTAGATTTATTTAGCGGTACCGGAAATATCAGTTTAGAATTTGCATCAAGAAGCGCGATAAAAATCACATCAGTAGATAGAGATTTTGGATGTTATAATTATCTAAAAAACACCGCTCAGCAACATCAATTAAATCAAATTAAAGCCTATAAATCCGATGTTTTTAAATTTTTAAAACAAGAAACCGACCAATACGATTTAATTTTTGCTGATCCTCCTTACGATTTAAACAGAATTCCAGAAATTGCACCTTTAGTTTTTGAACAAAACCTATTGAAACCACAAGGCATTTTAATTATAGAACATCAGAGCATGCAAGATTTATCAAATCATCCTAACTTTAAAGAAAAAAGAATTTACGGTTACACAGCATTTAGTTTCTTTAACAATTAAAAATATCAATTATGAAAATTGCACTTTTCCCAGGTTCTTTTGATCCCATAACCAAAGCACACGTTGATATTTTAAAGCGTTCTATCCCATTGTTCGATAAAATATATGTAGGTATTGGTACCAATAGCAACAAACAAAGTCTATTAAGTGTAGATGTTAGGTTAGAGATGATTAAGGCTGTCTTTGCAGATGAACCTAAGCTGGAGATGATTAAATACGAAGGTCTGACGGTTAACTTTTGTAAAGAAATTAACGCAGCATACATGATTAGAGGTATCAGAACGGTCTCAGATTTTGAGTACGAAAAAGCAATTGCTCAAATGAACCACGCCCTAGTTCCAGAAATCGAGTCGATATTTATTGTAAGTAAACCCGGTTATTCTTCCATAAGTTCTACCATTGTTAGAGATATTTTAAGGTACGGTGGCGACGTGTCTCAGTTTGTACCTAGTGCAGCTATGCCTTTTTTGTTGAAGTAGGGATTAACAATAATAAACATATATCTATGTCAAATACATTCTCGCAAATCTATATTCAAATTGTTTTTGCTGTTAAAAATAGAGAAGCTTTAATAGATAGTTCTTTTGAAGGAAGAGTCTATCAATATATTACAGGAATCGTTCAAACCAAAGAGCAAAAAATGCTGGCGATAAATGGGATGCCAAACCACATTCATATATTTATAGGCTTAAAACCAAATTGTTGTATATCTGATTTGGTCCGAGAAATCAAAAAATCAAGCAATGAATTTATAAAAGAGAATAAATTTTCAAAATATCCATTTGCATGGCTAGAAGGTTTTGGCGCTTTTTCTTATAGTCATTCTCAAATTGATGCTGTTTGTAAATATGTGATGAATCAAAAAGAACATCACAAAAAACAAACGTTTAAAGAAGAATATATTCAATTTTTAAACAATTTCAGCATCCAATACGATGAGAAATATTTATTTGATTGGATATAAAAAACCAGGTATTATATTTTACGTTTTTCAGAAAATAATTTAGGTATTTGTTCGACCCCGATGGGGTCGTAAACGTTATATGTTTGTTTTTCTATAAAAGTTGAATCCCTACGGGATTTGTAAATTAACATGAGAGTTCAAATTCAAAATTTCATAAAATAAAAGCGATAATGAAATTAAATTCAGGATGTTTCTTTCGTTATAAAACGTATAAAAATATTTATTTGATTGGATTTAAAAAAGCGGGTCTTAAATTTAACGTTTATTATAAAATATTTTAGGTATTTGTTCGACCCCGATGCGGTCGTAAACGTTATATGTTTGTTTTTCTATAAACGTTGAATCCCTGCGGGATTTGTAAATAGACATGGAAAGTTCAAATTCGAAATTTCATAAAATAAAAGCGATAATGAAATTAAATTTATGTTGATTCTTTCGTTATAAAACGTATAAAAATATTTATTTGATTGGATATAAAAAAGTGGGTCTTATATTTTACGTTTATTATAAAATATTTTAGGTATTTGTTCGACCCCGATGGGGTCGTAAACGTTATATGTTTGTTTTCTATAAACGTTGAATTCCTACGGGATTTGTAAATAGACATGGAAAGTTCAAATTCGAAATTTCATAAAATAAAAGCGATAATGAAATTAAATTCATGATGTTTCTTTCGTTATGAAGCTTGGGTAAATATTTATTTGATTGCATTTAAAAAATCGGGTCTTAAATTTAACGTTTATTATAAAATATTTTAGTATTTGTTCGACCCCGATGGGGTCGTAAACCGTATATGTTTGATTTTCTATAAACGTTGAATCCCTATGGGATTTGTAAATTAACATGGAGAGTTCAAATTCGAAATTTCATAAAATAAAAGCGATAATAAAAATTAAATTCATGTTGATTCTTTCGTTATGAAGCTTGGGTAAATATTTATTTGATTGGATATAAAAAAGTGGGTTTTATATTTTACGTTTTTTAGAAAATAATTTAGGTATTTGTTCGACCCCGCTAGGGTCGTGTTTTAGCCCCTATAAAACAAGAGTATTCTTTTAAATTTCGTTTATTAATTAAGCGGTTAATTTTCTCATTAAAATCAGGTGTTGCGAACGGTTCCATTTCTCCATTGGGGTGATGCGTCCGAGTAATCCATGAAGCCTGGTATTATTGTAAAATATAACATATCGTTTGAGTATTTCCTGAATTTGTCCAAAAGTTCTATAATCCACCCTTTCAAAAAGTTCTTTTTTTAATATCCCATGATAAGCCTCAATGTGCGCATTTTCCTCTGGCGTAGCCACATGGGTAAATTCTTGTTCCACACCTATCATACCAAGGTATTCACGAACACTTTTAGCAATAAATTGACTGCCGTTGTCGCTTCTTATGACCACACTTTCTGGATGTTGATATTCTGATAGCATACCAGAAAGAAAATCAATTACCTTATCCTGTTTGATGTTAAAAGAGAAGTAATCTTTCAGTATCCTGCGGGTATACACATCTATAATAGAAAGCAAATATGCGTTTTTTCCTGCATCAGGTATCCAAACCATCTTAATATCCATTTCTAAACATTGAAAAGGCCTAAAGGTGATTACCTTTCTGTATTTCACAAATTTACGCCCAGAACCACTTCTGTTTATACGGTTATCTAGCTTAAGTAAACCTTCCGCTCTCATTATTCTATACAGCTTTTTATGATTGATCTGATAGCCTTCTTTCTGTAAATAAGCTGTCATCAGCCGGTATCCACAGTCTATGAATTCATGGTTTAAAATAGCCTTTACGGAACAAATCACAGTTTCTTGATTTACCCACCCTTTGGTACTGTGATAGGTAAACTCGCTGGCTTTATTACCTTTCTTTCCTAAACTGGGTGTACGGTAATAACTACTATGAATCATCCCCACCATATTGATTATCCTTGTTTTACTAATCTTATAACGCTGAGATAGCTCATCTACTAAATCTTTCTTGGATCGGACGTCCCAAACTTTTTTTTTAAAAGTTCTCGCTGCACTTCCAGTTCAATCTCTTTGTTGCTTAAAAGTTTACGAAGTATCCTGTTTTCTTCCTCTGCCTGCTTCAATTCTTTACTCTTAGTATCGTAAGTGACTTTCAGACCTGCTTCCCCTTCCTTGTCATGCTTCTTCTTCCAGCTATAAAAAGTCCCTGTACTCACACTGTATTTACGGCATGTTTCTACAATCCCCATTTCCTCTGATTTACTCAGGATTTCTAGCTTCTCTGCTAAGCTCCATTTCTTGTATTTCATATTCCAAAT
>Ga0335396_10000483_pt1 | contig 53888 bp, 53 predicted proteins | sample FRY02_FD_205743 | JGI IMG/M metagenome (GOLD analysis project Ga0335396, IMG submission 205743) | Freshwater microbial communities from Lake Fryxell liftoff mats and glacier meltwater in Antarctica - FRY-02 (spades assembly) (version 2) | ecosystem: Environmental > Aquatic > Freshwater > Ice >...
ATCAATATTTCATCTTTTCCATATCCTGACCCGATGGGTAAATCAATCCACAGGATCGTGATTACCAGTATTCATGAAAGAGAGGAGCTTGAAATACTGGCAAATGCCATTAATGCGGTTTAGTGTTTCTAGAAGGTGGGGGGAGTACAAGACTTAAAAGTCAATATGTACTAAATATCCAGGCTTACAGTTCTTCAAAAGGAATATCCATTAACTCATAATTCTTCCAGCCTATGAAATCAAAATGCCACCATTCATTATTCAGCACTCTGAACCCGTACATTTCCATTGTGCTACGCAGTAATTCTCGGTTCTGAATAACATTGGCTGGGAGGTCCTTATAATCTGATGCGGCTTCGGCAGCAAAACTGTCGTATGTAGTCGGCATTTTCAGTTCTTTTCCGGTTTTTAGGACAATGAGAGTCAGGTCTATTGCGCAACCCCGGTTATGTCGTGATCCATCCTTTGGGTTTGCAACAAAACTCTTATCGCTGGCAATTTCAAAGAATTTAACTGTTATGCTGTAGGGGCGATAGCCGTCAAATATTTTAAGACCCAAACCGGATTTTCTCAGATCATTTTGAACATTTCTAAGGGCCTCGGCCACCGGTAGCCTGGCAAATGCCCTCGCCTGTTTGTATACTGCTTGTCTAGCGAAATTATTTTTTCCGGCATACCTGATTTCCAGTTTAATATCAGGGATAAGTTTTTTGATTTCGACTAATTGTTTGTTTTTATCAAGTTCAACAGATTTTTCGTAGGCGGCGTAATCCTTGATGACCTCTAATCCATAAGGATTATTATTCTGCGCACAAGCACCTGTGAATACAGACAGTAGAATTAGTAGAAGAAGTTTTTTCATTAGCGGTTCGAAACAATCAGCAGGTCTAGATCTTTCATTGGGATATTAAATCGGTCTGACAGATCTTTGTTGGTAAGCTTTCCCTGATAAAGGTAGATTGCATTCCGGATGCCGGGTCTTTCCCAAATCAGATTCATTATGCCCCCCATTTCTCCTATGTCAAGTATGATCGGCGTGAAAATATTTGTTAGAGCATAGGTTGCCGTACGTGATACTCTCGATGCAATGTTTGGTACACAGTAATGAATCACATCGTGTTTTCTGAAAGTTGGAACTGTATGATTGGTAACTCTTGAGGTCTCAAAGCAACCTCCCTGATCAATACTAACATCAATAATCACAGAATTTGGCTTCATTTTGCTTACTGTTTCCTCTGAAACAATACATGGGCTTCTTCCGTGATTGGCGCGAATGGCTCCAATCGCAACATCACAACTGCAAATGGCTTTTTGTAAAACCACCGGCTGAATGACAGAAGTAAAAACACGACTCCCAATATTGTTTTGCAGCCGGCGTAATCTATAAATAGAGCTGTCAAAAACTTTGACCTCGGCACCAAGCGCAATTGCGGTTCTGGCAGCATATTCACCCACCGTTCCGGCACCTAAAATAACGATTTCGGTTGGAGGTACCCCGGTTATTCCACCCAGCATCAGACCTTTACCATCAAACACATTACTCAGGTATTCGGCAGCAATAAGCACAGATGTTGCTCCCACAATTTCACTCATTGCCCTGACAACACTGAGCACATTGCCCTCATCGCGGAGGTATTCAAATGAGAGTGCGGTAATATTCTTCTGCATCAGTGACTTCAGAAAATCTACTTTCAAGCTCGACATCTGAAGAGCTGAAAAAAGAACCTGTCCCATCTTCATCATTTCAACTTCTTCCTCTGTAGGAGGGGCAATTTTTATGATTAGATCTGCTTTATAGATTTCCTTTTTATCATAAACAATCTGAGCTCCCTGTTCACTGTAATGATTATCTTTAAAATTGGCTGCAAGTCCGGCACCGGCTTCAATCATGACTTCATGTCCATGTTGGACCAATAAGCCAACAGATAAAGGCGTTAATGCGATTCTGTTTTCCTGAAAAGAAGTCTCTTTCGGGATCCCGATATAGAGATTATTCTTTTTATTTTTAAGCTCCAACATCGCCTCCTGCGGTTGCATCATGGCTTGTTTTGCAATGTCAGATAATTCACTCATGGTTCGGGTTTTATTAAGGGAAATGAAGATACAAAAAATTTAAAAAAGGAAGGTCTTAATTAAGAATTATTAAGTTTAAACCTTGTTAGCCTCAATATTCCTTACTCCTCTTTCAACTTCAAATATCTTTATTTCGAGGTAGTGAAGAGGCCAAAGGTCACTTATGTTTTGCGGCCATTCGATAAAACAGTATTCTCCCGAGGATAAATATTCTTCAAATCCAATATCAAAGGCTTCTTCCTGAGATTTGATACGAAAGAAATCAAAATGATATATTTTGCCCTCGGGGTAAACATATTCATTTACTATGGAATAGGTAGGACTGTTTGCTGTTTCTTTCACACCCAAAGCAAAACATAGGGATTTGATCAGCGTTGTTTTGCCAGCACCCATTTCGCCCTCAAATAGAAAAACTTTTTCTTTTTCTGCAAACTTGAGTAGTTCCGATGCTGCCTCATGCAGTTCTTCTTCCTGATTGACACGGATGTTCATAAAAACTTTTAAACAGAATTATTTCGGACTGTAGGTTACATAAGGAACAATCATTTCTTCCATGGAAATGCCTCCATGTTGAAAGGTTTCGTTAAAATAATTTACAAAATGGTTGTAATTGTTAGGGTAAACGAAAAAATTATCCTCTTTTGCGAATATAAAATTCGAACTCATATGCAGTTTTGGAAGCATGGCTTCATACGGATTTTTAACATGAAACACATCTTTTGACACAAAATCGAGGTTTTTCCCCTGTTTATATCTCAAATTTGAGTTCGTATTCCGGTCGCCAATAACTTTACTTGGATGTTTAACCCGGATTGTGCCGTGATCAGTTGTAATAATCAGTTTTATTTTTTTCTGGGAAAGTTTTTTTAATGCATCTAGCAAAGGAGAATGCTCGAACCATGAAAGGGTTAAAGAGCGATATGCTGCTTCATCATTTGCAAGCTCCCTAATCATTGCCATATCTGTACGAGCATGAGAAAGCATGTCGACGAAATTATACACGATAACATTCAGGTCATTACCCATTAAATTATTAAGGTTTTCACTGATGTTTTTACCTTGTTCAAAGGTTAGAATCTTATTATAGGAGTGTTTGCAGTCCTTTCGCATGACCCGCTGAATCTGATCGGCAAGAAACTTTTCTTCGAATAAATTTTTACCTCCCTCATCCTCATCATTTTGCCACATTTTTGGAAATCGGCGCTCCATTTCAAGAGGCAATAAACCTGAAAAAATTGAATTCCTAGCATATTGAGTAGCAGTAGGTAAAATGCTGAAATAAGTGTCTTCTTCATCGATGCGGTAATATTCTATCAAAATCGAATTGATCATTTTCCACTGGTCATATCTCAGGTTATCGATCAGTATGAAGAAAGTAGGCTTTTTAGGCTCCAGCGATGGAAACACTTTTTTTACAAAGAGTTGATTCGATGTGATCGGTCCATCCTCCGGATCTTTTAGCCATTTCAAGTAGTTTTTTTCAATAAATTTCGAAAATTGAACATTAGCCTCTGATTTTTGGACAGTTAGAATCTCATGCATACCTTCATCTTCAAGCTTCTCGAGTGAAAGTTCCCAGTACACTAGTTTTTTATAAACTTCCACCCATTCTGTAAAACTCAGGTTTTCATTGAGTGTCATTCCTAAGGTTCTGAAATCCTGGCGATAAGCCATTGATGTTTTCTCACTGACCAAGCGTTTATTATCGATTAGTTTTTTTATCGTAAGTAAGATTTGTTTTGGATTTACCGGTTTAATCAGATAATCATCTATTTTAAATCCAATTGCATCTTCCATCATATATTCTTCCTCATTTTTAGTGATGAGCACAATTGGAATATCGGGATCGATAGATTTAATTTTGGCGAGAGTTTCGAGTCCGGTTAAACCGGGCATATTTTCATCAAGGAAGACAAGATCGAAATTTTCCTTTTTAAAACAATCCAGTGCATCATTACCATTGGTTACCGTTTTAATCCTGTAGCCTTTTTCATTAAGAAAAAGTATGTGTGGCTTTAAGAGGTCGATTTCATCGTCGGCCCACAATATGGTTGTTTCCTGCATTTCATTGTAAAATTAATAATTAAAAAAGCCTCGAACTTATTTATACGTTCAATTGTCATTAAAAATAACAATTTTTGTGCCGTAAGATTCTGAATCTTGAATAAGAAGAAAATAATTAATGATCCGGTTTATGGTTTCATCACCATACCATCAGAATTGGTGTATGATCTGATTCAGCACCCCTATGTTCAGCGTTTGCGATATATCAAACAACTGGGAATGACCCACCTGGTTTATCCTGGAGCTTTGCATACACGTTTTCATCATGCACTGGGTGCAATGCATTTGATGAGCTTGGCCGTTGAAACGATTAAAAGTAAAGGTCAGGCGATTTCTTATGATGAAGAAGAGGCTGTGATGATTGCCATTTTGCTTCACGATATTGGCCATGGACCCTTTTCTCATGCACTGGAGCACACAATTGTAGATGGAGTATCCCATGAGCATATTACAGCGCTTTTGATGAATAATCTGAATCGCGAGTTTGATGGTAAACTTACTATGGCTCTTGAAATATTCAATAATCGTTATCCAAAAACATTTTTACATCAGCTGGTTTCCGGACAACTGGATATTGACCGCCTAGACTACCTGAACCGTGATAGTTTTTTTACCGGGGTTTCGGAAGGTGTGATCAGCTTTGATAGGATCATAAAAATGCTTGATGTAATTGATGATCAGTTAGTTGTTGAGGAAAAGGGTATTTATTCAATTGAAAAATTTTTGATTGCCCGTAGACTAATGTACTGGCAGGTATATCTTCACAAAACGGTAATTGCTGCTGAGCAAATGCTTGTAAAAATTCTTGAAAGGGCAAAAGAACTATCAATTGAAGGTAGAAATTTATTTGCCAGTCCCTGTTTTTCTTATTTTTTGAGGAATTCTGTGAGTCGAGAAGAATTTAAAAACGACCCCCGTAATTTGGAAAGATTCACCAAATTAGATGATAATGATATATTTACATCAATAAAGGTTTGGGTCGATGATGAGGATTTTATTCTTTCAACACTTTGTAAGCACCTCATCAGCCGGAATCTGTACAAGGTTGAGATCAGTAATGATCCTCCGCCTGTTGAATGGATTAATGAGCTAGCCGATAGAGTTACGGATGAATTCGAAATTTCTGAAGACGACACCTCTTATTTCGTATTTACTGATACAATAAAAAACAATGCCTACAATGTTGGCGACGGGAGTATTAACATTTTGATGAAAAATGGGTCTATACAGGATATAACCAAAGCATCAGACAATTCAAATTTGGAGGCTTTGGCTAAAACCGTACAGAAGTATATCCTTTGTTATGTGAAGGAAATAAGGGATGTCAATTGATAAATAAGCAAATAAGTTCAAAATTTGTTCGTTAACATATAAGCTATAAATTTGCCCGATGCAACTAACTGCACTTCAGATTGGAATTTTACTTAAAGGAACTGTAGAAGGTAATCCTGAGGTGACAGTAAATCAGCTTGCTAAAATAGAAGAAGCCAAGCAGGGATCTTTGTCTTTTCTTGCAAATTCTAAATATGAGCAATTTGTTTATGGCTCAGAGGCATCAATCATTATTGTAAATGAAGAATTTATACCTGCTCAGCCTATCAAGGCTACCTTGATCAGGGTAAAAAATGCATACAGCGCATTTTCGGTTTTATTAGAGAAATACGATGAGTTATTAAAATCGAACAAAACGGGTATAGAAGAACCTAGTTTTATTCATCCTACCGCCAAGCTAGGAAATGATGTTTATGTTGCCGCCCTTGCGTATATTGGTCCGAATGTTAAAATCGGGGATAGCAGCAAAATCTATCCAAACGTCTATCTGGCAGATAATGTAATTGTTGGTAAGAATGTAACTTTGTATGCCGGTGTAAAGGTGTATTTTAATTGCATCATTGGTGATCATTCAATTATCCACTCTGGTGCGATTATTGGAAGTGATGGATTTGGCTTTGCAAACGGTGATGGAGGAACTTATCACAAAGTGAGCCAGATTGGTAATGTTATCATCGAAGAAAATGTAGAAATAGGATCAAATACAACCATCGACCGGGCAACCATGGGTTCAACTATTATCCGCAAAGGTGTTAAGTTAGATAACTTGATTCAGATTGCACATAATGTTGAAATTGGTTCTAATACGGTAATTGCGGCACAAACCGGAATATCTGGAAGCACTAAAATTGGTGAAAACTGCGTTATTGGCGGGCAGGTTGGGATGGTAGGACATATCAGTATTGCTAACGGAAGTAATATTGGTGCTAAAACAGCGGTAAATAATTCTATAAAGGAGGAGAATATGAGCTGGAACGGATTCCCAATGATGTCTTACAGGGATTCATTGAAATCTCAGGTAATTATTAAGCGTCTACCTGAGCTGGAGAAGCGAATTGAAGAACTTGAAAATATTATAAAAGACCGTATAAAGTAATCAGTATTCGGTTTCATGAATATCAATACGATGAATGTAAAACAAAGAACAATTAAATCTGAAATTTCTGTGACTGGAGTCGGCTTACACACCGGCAAGGTAGCAAAGATGACATTTAAGCCCGCTCCTGAAAATCATGGTTATAAATTTAAAAGAATTGACCTGCCAGGTACGCCGATTATTGATGCTGATGTTGATAATGTAACTGATACCTCAAGGGGAACTACATTAACTCAGAACGGTGCCAGTGTGAATACCGTTGAACATGTTTTGGCAAGCCTTGTAGGAACAGAAGTTGATAATATATTGATGGAGCTCGATGGACCCGAGATTCCAATTATGGATGGAAGCTCCATACAGTTTGTTGACGCACTTGAGAGTGTAGGATTTGTTAATCAGGAAGCCGATCGTGAATATTACAGTATCCCACATAATATTCATTATTCAGAGCCCGACCGTAAAGTAGAAATGGTTGCAATGCCTCTGGATGATTACCGTTTAACCTGTATGATCGATTATAATTCACCGGTTTTGGGAAGTCAGCATGCGGCAATAACAAGTCTTTCTGAATTTAAAAAAGAAATTGCATCCTGCCGCACATTTTGTTTTCTGCACGAACTTGAAATGTTGTTAAAACATGATTTGATCAAAGGCGGTGATTTGAATAATGCCATTGTTGTAGTAGATAAGCAAGTAAGTAAGGAAGAATTAAAAAGTCTGGCTAAACTTTTTAACCGTGATGATATTGATGTTGCAAGAGAGGGAATTCTAAATAATATTGAATTACGTTATCAGAATGAACCGGCTCGTCATAAGCTTTTAGATATGATTGGTGATCTGGCATTGATTGGTGTTCCGCTCAAGGGTCATATTATGGCTGCTAGACCTGGTCATGCTGCAAATATTGCTTTTGCAAAGAAGATTAAAGCCCAAATCAAAAAAGAAAGATCAAAAAAGAATGTACAGGTCTATGACCCGAGTGTTCCACCGTTATATGATGTCGTTCAGATCATGAACATTTTGCCTCACAGGCAACCCTTTTTGTTCATAGACAAGATTCTCGAACTTTCCAAAACACATGTGGTAGGGGTAAAAAATGTAACCATGAATGAAGAATTCTTCAAAGGGCATTTTCCTGGTGCACCTGTGCTTCCTGGGGTAATTCAGATCGAGGCAATGGCACAAACTGGAGGAATTTTAGTCCTTAGCACTGTTCCTGATCCGCGAAATTATCTTACTTATTTCTTAAAGATAGATCGAGTCAGATTCCGTGCACAAGTTTTACCGGGAGACACGATAGTATTCCGTTGCGATTTAATGGAACCAATTAGAAGAGGTATTTGCCAGATGAAAGGTGTTGGAATGGTGGGCGATAAGATTGTGGTTGAGGCAGAAATGATGGCACAAATAGTCAGAGTTAAAGAAAGCGAAGCAAGCGTATGATCCAGCCCTTAGCATACATTCACCCACAGGCCAAGATTGCCGAAAACGTAGTTATAGAACCTTTTGTTACCATTTACAAGGATGTAGTAATTAGTGAAGGCACCTGGATAGGATCAAATGTTACCATTATGGATGGTGCCCGAATTGGTAAAAACTGCCGTATTTTTCCTGGAGCTGTTGTTTCGGCCCCTCCGCAGGATATGAAGTATAAGGGAGAAGCTTCCACAGTTACTATTGGTGATAATACAATAATCCGAGAATGCGTAACTCTGAATCGTGGTACTGCGCTCGACAAGAATACTACAACTATTGGGTCAAACTGTCTATTGATGGCTTATGTTCACATTGCTCACGACTGCGTTATCGGGAACAATGTTATTATTGCAAATTCGGTACAATTAGCAGGACATATTGAAGTGCAGGATTTTGCCTTTATCGGAGGTGCCTCTGCTGTTCACCAGTTCGTTTCAATAGGTGCACATTCAATTATCTCTGGTGGCTCGCTTGTGCGAAAAGATGTGCCTCCATATACCAAAGCCGGCCGTGAGCCGCTTTCTTATGTTGGAATTAATTCTGTTGGCCTACGCCGTAGAGGTTTTACTTCCGAACAGATTAATGAGATCCAGGATATTTACAGAACCATTTTCCTGAAAAAATATAATGTTTCCAGAGCACTAGACATTATTGAAACCGAGCGTGAAGCTACTGAAATTAGGGATGAAATCATTGATTTTATCCGAAACTCGAACCGTGGTGTTATGAAGGGTTTTGGTAATTCCTAAATCCTGAGATCCCTCAGGGATTTAAATATATGATGAAGATAAACCTTGAACACATTGGCCGCCGGTTTAATCGTGAATGGATCTTCAGGGACGTAAATTATGTTTTTGAAAGTGGCATTTCCTATGCCATTCTTGGTGCAAATGGTGCCGGAAAATCCACAATCTTACAAGTAATTTCAGGTAGTTTGAGTAGCTCAGAAGGAATAATTTCTTATTCTAACGACGGTACTTTGCTGAATCCGGAAAATGTATTTGAGCATTTGTCTTTTGCTGCTCCTTATCTGGAACTTATAGAAGAATTTACGTTAACGGAACTTATTGATTTTCATTTCCGGTTTAAGAAATACAGGTCCGGACTTAATCGGGATCTTCTGATTGAGCTCATTGGTTTGAAACGTTCAGAGCATAAAGCGATAAAGAATTTTTCTTCAGGTATGAAGCAACGTGTAAAACTCGCGCTGGCTTTTTGTTCAGATACAGAAATGATCCTTCTGGATGAACCTAGTTCCAATCTGGATAAACAGGGTTTAGAGTGGTATCTCTCGCTTACAGAAAATTACTCTTCAGACCGCATTCTAATCATTTGTTCTAACCAGATACAAGAATATAGTTTTTGTAAGGAGCAGCTAAATATTGCGGATTATAAATAAAGCCGTTTTTATTTTGCAATCATCTTGAATGCATAGAGCTAAGTGTGTACCCGCATCTTTTATTTAATTTGGAGTTTAATCAATTGGCAAGAGGCTTCTGCCCCTTGTCTCAAATGAAATTTTTATAGACTATAGCCGAATTTGGAATAAAATTTCATCTTTGGGGTTTTAGCATATTCCCCATTATCTATTCTCGATTTTACCTCTGAATTAAATTAGAAAAATATTTGTGGATACACGGTAGGAAGGCAGAGAGGGAACTGTTACCTTCAAGCAATTATTTGAATTTTAATAAAATGCCCCTATCTTTGCGGCTCGTAATCAATAAAATTTTATGGCAAAAGCTTCAGAAATTAAATCCGGAAATATCTTACGTTACAATGGCGAATTGGTAACCGTGGATGAAATCATTCACCGTACCCCGGGTAAAGGGGGTGCTTTTTACATTGGAAAGCTACGAAATATAAAAACAGGTAAAATTGTTGAAGCCAGAATGGGAACAGATGAGCAGGTAGAAATTTGCCGGGTTGAGACCAGTGATTACCAGTACTTATATGAAGAGGGTGATTATTTCGTGGTAATGGATAATACGACGTTTGAGCAATTCAGTATTGAAAAAACTTTGTTCGGTAATGCTGCTAAATTCCTGAAAGAAGGAATGAATGTGATTGTATCTTTCGAAAGCGAAGAGCCAATAATGGCACAGGCACCGTCCAGTGTGGAGGTTGAAATTACCTATACAGAACCAGCAGTAAAAGGGGACACTTCGACAAATGCTTTAAAAAGTGCTACGGTTGAGACTGGAATTGAGATCCGGGTTCCTCTGTTCGTTAATCAGGGAGATAAGGTGAGGGTAGACACACGAACAGGAGAATACATCGAAAGAGTAAAATAGTTTTTTTGACTAAGTTTTTGACAGGTCTTTTCTTTATGGAAAGACCTTTTTTTTGAAATAATTTAGCCGGAATTGTTTTTACATTCGTGTTGTGGATAAAGCGACACTGCGGAAATTATATCTGGAAAAGCGTCAAAACCTTTCACGTTCAGAATACTGGATGTTGACTGATGCGCTCATGGATCAGATTAAGCTCTTTAACTGGTCGGAATACTTTACGGTTCATGTTTTCATGCCCATCAGAAATAAAAACGAGGTTGACACCTTCTCTATTCTGAATCATTTCAAGGACAATTTTCCTAATTTAAAGATTGTCATACCCAAAACTGATTTTAAAAATCTGAAAATGGAAAATGTGCTTTATGATCATGAATACACTATTTTAGGTAGGAATAAATTTGATATCCCTGAACCTATTCATGGAAAGACCATATCTGTCGATCAAATCGATTTGGTATTGATTCCGCTTCTAGCCTTTGATAAGATGGGGAACCGAGCGGGATATGGCAAAGGTTTTTATGACCGTTTTCTTAGCACATGCAGACCCGGTGTGAAAAAGCTTGGCTTATCTTTATTTGATCCTGTTGATGAGATAGACGATCTAAATGAGTTTGATATTAAAATGGACGCTTGTATTTCTCCGACTAAATTATGGGAGTTTTAATTCGATAAAATTATAAATCCAACTCTAAAAGTACCGGACAATGGTCTGAATGCCTTGCTTCAGGAAGAATAGCCGCACGTTTTAGCTTATCCCTTAGTTTTTCTGATACCATATTATAGTCAATCCTCCAGCCCAAGTTTTTTGCTCTTGCGTTCGCTCTGAAACTCCACCAGGTATAGTTGTGTGGTTCATTGTTGAAATGCCTGAAGGAGTCTATATAGCCCGAATTGATGAAATTTTCCATCCATTCCCGCTCAGCTGGCAGAAAGCCAGAAGAATTGGCATTTGATTTTGGGTTATGGATATCAATCGGTCTGTGGCAAATATTATAATCACCTGAGATAACCAGATTGGGATACTCAAGCTTAATTTTATCAGAATAATCCCGGAAATCTTCCAGAAAACGGTATTTGAAATCCTGACGTTCATCGCCGCTTGAGCCTGAAGGAAAATAGGTGCTCATCACTGAAAGTCCTTCAAAATCAGCTCTGAGAATGCGCCCTTCACGGTCATAATCGTCCATTCCTGAGCTATATTCTACGTGTTTTGGGGTTATTTTAGTGAAAATAGCCGTGCCGCTATACCCCTTTTTCTCTGCTGGATTCCAGTAATGTTCGTAACCCATTTCCTCTAGCAGGAGTAGATCAGTTAGTTGGTCGGGAGTGGCCTTTATTTCCTGCAAACAAACGACATCCGGATTCGCAGCTTTTAACCATTCCAGCCAGTTCTTGCTCAATGCTGAACGTATCCCATTAACATTATAGGTGATAATCTTCATAGAAATTAAAGTGTATTGTTTTTTAAATCCAGTTTTTTTTCGAGTTTTCTTGCTTCTCCTTTTTTAAGCACATTGACAATCATAGATATATCCTCAAGAGGGCGATCAGCTGTTTCTGTTTTAACAGCAGCGATTGTATCAACCATTTCTATCCCGCTGACTACCTCCCCATAAACTGTGTAGTTCTGGTCCAGATGCGGTGTTCCACCCATTTCTTTATATACCTTGCGTTGTGATTCGGGAATGATACGGCCATTCATTCTTTTTATTTGAACATCATCTAGTGTAGCATCTGTCCATTTCTTACCCTGAACGATGTAAAACTGACTTGCACTTGATTCTTTTTGAGGATTACTATCGCGGGCTGCTGCAAGGACACCCTTTTTATGAAACAAACTGTCTCTAAACTCGGCTACTACCCGGTATTTTAAGTCGCCTTCGCCAAGCAACTGACCCGGTTTTGCAGTTTTTGAATCCGGATCACCACCCTGAATCATAAACTCTTTAATCACCCGGTGAAAAAGGGTGCCATTATAAAATCCTTCTTTACACAGTTTTAGAAAATTATCCCGGTGCTTCGGTGTTTGGTTGTAAAGCATAATGATACACTCACCTTTATTGGTTTTGATCTTTACAAAATCATGTTTGGGTTTAGCGAAAACCGTAGTGGCACAAAGTATCAGTAAAACGGAGCCTAGTTTTATCATTTTTAGGAATTAAATACTATCAAAATAGGTGACCATCAACGAACGCATGACCATTTCCTGTTCCAGAAGTGTGTAAGCAGGGATAGGTTTAACCAGTTTCCAATGCGGCCAACCATCCTGATCAATTCCCTCAAGTTCATAAAAGCCCATTTCGCTGAATAAGCGACAGTTGGCGATATGCATTAATTCTTCTTTCTGGCGTTTGCTGAATTTTGCCGGACCCTGACCCAGCTCCTGTACGCCGATCAGAAACAGCATGACTTTCATGTCAGGAAGATCTGTATCAAAGTCATGGGCTATCTGCTCTTGTAATTTAATCCATTTTGTATTTATTTCTGCTGGGCTCATGTACAAAAGTCTATAAAAAATTGGAATATCCGACTTATGAAATCAGCACAGCGAGTAGAAAAAAGATTTCGTTAGTATTCATCCCGTGATCTATAGCTTTCCAAGTATTGATATTTTCAAAATAATTATCTCTCGCAAAGACGCTAAGAATTAAAGGTTTACGGAATATTTATAGTTATTTGTTTTAGGTCGTATAATTGCGTCTTAGCGTCTTTGCAAGACCTTTTTTAAAATACTTCCATTGTAACTTATACTGATTTTATGAAATAAATTACCCCTCGCTGCGACAGCCATATTGAAAGTTTTGTAAAATAATTGCTTGTATTTGGTCTCGCAGCGAGGGATCTTTGGCCTTTTACACCGACTAAGAGAACATATCTAATCGCTGCATATTTTTGATTAATAATTACGATTGTTATTGGGCATTTTCACATCCTGAACTATTAACCTCAAATATTATATTTGCTCATGCAAAAACCAATTATTACCGCTTTATTGGCTTATGGAATGTCAGGAAAGCTATTTCACGGACCATTTATTCATGCGCACGCGGGATTTTATTTCAAAGGAGTGCTTGAACACAACACTAAAAAAGTAAACACCGATTATCCGGATGTTAAAAGTTACGATACACTTGAAGAGGTATTGAATGATCCTGAAATTGAATTAGTTATTGTTAATACTCCGAGTAATACTCATGTAGATTATGCCAGAAAGGCTTTATTGGCTGGTAAGGATATTCTGGTTGAAAAACCATTTGCACCGACAGTGGCCGATGCAAAAGAGATTTTTGATTTGGGAAGAAAATTGAACCGCAAGGTGATGGTATATCAAAACAGAAGATTTTCGAGCGATTTCAAGGTAACAAGAGATACCATAAAAAGTGGAAAACTCGGACAGATCATTGAGATGCATCTACGTTATGACCGTTACCGGGCGGAAATTGGTCCGAAGGTTTTTAAAGAAACCCCTCTTCCGGCTGCAGGAATAATTTATGATCTGGCAGCACATTTACTTGATCAAGCAATTTGTATTCTTGGTGAACCACTTTCTTACCATAAAATAACCGGCGTTTACCGTAAGAACTCCTTGGTAGACGATTACGGACATATCCATTTAGTGTACCCGAATCAAGGCAATGTATTTATTACTACGAGTCAACTGGTCGCCGATCCGCAGCCTGGAATTATTATTCATGGTACTAAAGGTTCATTTGTTAAGGAATTCTGCGATATACAGGAAGATCAGCTAATTGCTGGAATGAAGCCCGGTGATCACGGATTCGGGATTGAGGAGTTGGGCAAAGAAGGCCGCTTAACTTTAGTGAATAATCAAGGTGTAATAACCACTGAACTCGTACCATCAGCAGTTGGAAAATACATGGATATCTTTGAATCCGTTGTTCAAACCATCAGAAATAATGCAGAGTTTCCGGTGAAAGAATCTGAGGTGATGATACAGATCGGGATATTGGAAAGCAGACCAGATCTGGTTTAGACCGACCTATAATATGGGATTGCATCGCGATTAAGGAGAATGATGATCGTATGGCCAATTCGTTAAAATTGTACTTTTTAGCCATCCGAGATATAATAGCATATGATTAAAAAAGAAAAGTAGCGATATAAACGAACAGGGCAGTAGATACCCCGACAACTAATGTGCCTAATGTATAGGTACGATACCCGGTTTTCACGTCAATTCCTGAAAATTGAGTGGTGATCCAGAAACCGCTATCATTGGCATGAGATACTACCATTGCTCCTGCTCCAATGGAAGCAACTATTAGTGCTTTTTCCATTTCAGATTCGAATCCCATTCCGGGTAACATCGGGGCGATAATAGAAGCGGTAGTAATCAAGGCTACAGTTGAAGAGCCTTGTGCGGTTTTAATTGCAGCACAAAGCAAAAATGGCAGCCAGATGCCCAAGTTTGCCCCAGATAAGCTATTTGCCATGCTTGTTGCAATTCCGCTGTTTTGAAGGATAGCCCCAAAAATTCCTCCTGCACCAGAGATAATAATGATTGTTGATGCATCATTGATTGCTTTCCCTACCCATCCAGTAGTAGAAAGTATTTCTTTATCTAGTTTTTTAGGTATTAAAAATACAAAAAACATACCTATTAATAAGGCAATTACTGGAGAGCCCAAGAACCCTATCGTTTTAAACCAATAGGTTCCCTTCTGCCCTTCTGTAACGGTAAATTCCATTATTGATTTGCCGATAATCAGAATGATGGGTGTGATGATTGGCAAAAAAGATTTGACCGCACTTGGTGCGTTTCTTATTTTTTCCTGAATGATCTCTTCAGACAATTCAGGATTTGGATCGATATAGGTTCTGGCTGCATAATATTTTGAATAGATAATAGCCACCACTAGTGAAAACATCCCGATAATCAGTCCAACGAGCATTACCAAGCCAACATCGGCACCAATAATTCCTGCAGCTGCAATAGGCCCAGGAGTAGGAGGAATTAATACATGCGAAATCATTAAGCCAAGTATCAGTGCCACGGAAGTGCCCACTATTGAAAGGCCCGCTTTTTTAGTTAAGCTTTTGTTCAGTGGACTAAGAATAATAAAACCACTGTCGGCAAATACTGGAATAGATACAATGAACCCTATAACACCCATTGCCTCGTGCACTCGTTTTTTACCAATAATATTAATGACAATTTCAGCCAGCTTATAGGCTCCGCCTGAATATTCCAGAAAAGCTCCAATGATCACTCCGAGAGCAATCACAATTCCTATTTTACCCAAAGTATTCCCAAATCCATCATTTACAGATTTAATGATGGTATCCGGATCCATGCCGGATAGTATTCCGAAAAACAGTGCGACAAATAACAAAGCCAAAAATGGGTGTAAATGCCATTTGGCTGTCAGTAAAATAAGGAGTATAACACTGACTAAGAGCAATATAAATGAAATCATGCTTGAATTTAATATTTAAATTCATAAAATAGATTTTATTTTTTCTATGTTATTTTTGAGGTTTTGTTTATAGGCCTAAATTATCCTCCCTTACGATTTTATTAAGGACTGTATCCCGGCACCAGCCATATCTTTTGACTCAAGGTTATCTTATGACTTTTGCATCTTGAGTAAAATTGTTACATCTTACATTTTCATTAATTATGAAACGCTTCCCTTTTTTTTTAAGTTTGTAACTAAGACAGTAATGAAAGCATTCAAAAAAACATTCGGATTTGCATTCTCTGTAATATTGTTACTGAGCTTTTGTACTGTTTTGCTTCCACTGGATTTTTTTCATAACCACGGTCCGATTCCGGTAACTAAAGAATCGGAACAACTTAATTCCAGCAGTACCCAACAACTTAATATCCATAATAAAGCTGATTACTGTTGGGTTTGTGTAGCTCATTTTGATAAAACTTTCACCAAGAATTCACTCTACGAAAAAATCAGATTATCTCCTATGATGTCTGTTTTTATCAATAATGAAGTTACTTCCTATTTTATTGAACAACTCCTTTCCACATTAAGAGGTCCTCCTTCGGAATAAGTATTTTTTCTTTTTTTAATGATTTTGCAGCGTTTCAACGACTGTATTATTATTCCATTTATTTAATATTCTAAATTCAGAGGAAATGAAATCTATTGTTTTATATATTTTATTACTGTTCTCATTTTCAAATTCCCATGCAAATTTATCCTTTATAGAAGGACGAGTGATTGACGGGCTGACCAAAGAAACTCTTCCCGGAGTACTAGTTACAATTCCGGATCTTAAGATTTCTGTTGTGACCGATGCATCTGGTCAGTTTAAATTCAATAATATTCCTGAAAAAGGTCGCTTTCTCATCGAAGTTCGGTACCTAGGTTATAGCACGCTCATTCAAACTATTGATTTTTCCCTTAAAGCTAATCTTGAATTTGCTCTCCTCTCTAGTGTTATCGAAGCGAAGGAAGTGGTCATTACCGGAACGGCTTTCAGTACTGATAACCGTAAAAACAGTACAGCAGTTTCTTCCGTTACGAAGGATCAGCTAATTAATCGGCCATCAGGTAACCTGATTGATGCAATCGCCAAAATTCCCGGAGTTTCTCAGGTAACCACAGGAGGTGGAATTTCAAAGCCGGTTATTCGGGGTTTAAGTTATAACCGTGTGGTTACCTTAGTTGATGGAGCCAAACAGGAGGGACAGCAATGGGGAGATGAGCATGGTATGGAAGTAGATCAGTACAGCGCTGAGCGTGTGGAAGTTTTGCGTGGTGCAGCCAGTTTATTATATGGTTCGGATGCACTAGGTGGGGTTATCAATGTATTGGAGCCCCTGCCTTCTCCTGAGGGGCAGGTAAGAGGCGAAGTATTGTCCAGCTATCAGAGTAATAACGGGCTCAGCGGAAGTTCTGCAATGTTGCAGGGTAATATCAATGGATTTATTTGGCGTGCCAGGGCTTCTTTAAAAAGTGCATACAGTTATAATGCTCCTGGCGGAAGAATAGCTAATACCGGGTTTAATGAAACAAATTTCAGCGGACAGCTAGGATTCAATAAGAAATGGGGTTATGCACATTTAAATCTATCAAGTTTCCAAAACAATATTGGATTACCTGATTTTTCGAGGAATGCGGATGGCAGTTTCGAAGATGAGAATGGTTCAGTTTTAACTGATAAACAGCTAAAGGACCGAACTATGTTTCTACCTTTTCAGGATATAAGACATTATAAGGTTGCGATAAACAGTCATATTTTACTCGGAAGTGGAAGATTGCGCACCATTCTTGCTTATCAGAATAACCAGCGAAGAGAACTTTCGGATGACAAGATTAACCCTTCCCTCTTTTTTGACTTGAAGACCTATAGTTCTGATTTCAAATACTATATTAATGAAACTAATGGATGGGAGCCGGTAATTGGCTTATCTGCCTCGGCTCAGAATAACATGAATAAAGCAAAGGAATTGCTGATCCCGAATTACAAATCTGGAGAAATAGGTCTTTTTGCTTATGCCAAGAAATCCTGGGAAACCAGCACCTTTAATCTGGGTGCAAGATTTGATTACCGTAAAATAACAGGCAATCAAATGTTGGAAGATGGTAATCCTAAATTTAACAATTTTAGCAACAGTTTTTCCAATTTCAGCGGAGCTTTTGGTTTCACACAAGAATTCAGTGAGTATTTTAATTTTAAAGCGAACCTCGGATCAGCATTCCGTTCACCTAATATAGCCGAACTTAGTTCAGAGGGAGTTCATGAAGGAACCTTTAGGTATGAGGTTGGAAATAATGATTTGAATCCGGAGAACAGTTACTATGGTGATTTTGCTTTTGAATTTAACACCAATGTAATTAGTGCTAGTTTAGGGGCTTTTAACAATCACATCAGTAATTATATTTACAATCGCCAAATAGGAAACGAAATTATAGTTGTTGATATAAAGACCCTTCCTGTTTATCGATTTGTACAGGACAATGCCAATTTATCAGGAATTGAAGCAAGTCTGACGCTACACCCGGCGGAACTGATCCATTTTGAAAACAGTTTCTCTTATACCCGCGGAGTAAATCGAGCAACAGATAAGGCTCTTCCATTTATTCCTGCCGCAGTATTAAGGAATGAGATCAGGCTGGAACCTAAGTTTAAAGGAGGTTTGAAGAGCACTTATTTTTCTATAGCCTTTGATAATGTTTTCAAACAAAGCAGAGTTGATAATTTTGAAATACCAACAGGAGCTTACTCTTTAGTTAATCTTGCATTGGGAACTACCTTCATGCTCAACAAACAACCACTGAGAATTAACCTTTCTGCGAATAATTTGTTTAATAAAGCCTATTATGATCATTTAAGCAGATTTAAACCTGGTCGTTTAGATGAAGCTGACCTGAATGCTGGTTATTATAATCAAGGACGTAATTTATTAGTGGGACTATATTTACCTTTTGTTTTTAAATACTCAAAAAGTTCATTTTCAGAGCTTTTTTGGTTGGAATCTTAAACTTATTTTTACATATTTATCAAAGAATACTAAACTTAAAAAACATGAAAAAGTTAAAATTTTTACTCCTGGCGGTTTTTTTCTCAGGGTCTATCACAGTTCAGGGTCAGCCTGGCAAGACAATGGAAACTGGAAACCAATTTAATAGTTATTCGGCTGGATCAACTAATCAAAACTACATGTATGCAAGCGATGCACGTTTTTCTGAAAGAATTAATGCTTCAGACCAAGTTTTAAGGAATAATATTCCTGAATTACTCCGTAAACCTGTTAATAACGAAATCAAAATAGAACGATATAGAACCATTACGTTGCGTGATGGAGTAAAAATATATGCTGACGTCTACTTGCCTGCTGCACCTGGTAAATATCCAACTATTGTAGTTCGTACTTGCTATGGTGTACAGCGTGATGGGGGCCATCAGGATAAGATCCGGTTTGCCCAGGAGGGTTATGCCGTTGTCTTTGCGGATATCAGGGGCCGCTATGAAAGTGAGGGTAGCTGGGAGCCTTTCCGTGATGAATCTAAGGACGGCTATGATGTGATTGAATGGGCCGCAGCGCAGCCATTTTCTAACGGTAAGGTAGCCACTCAAGGTGGAAGTTATCTAGGTCATAATCAATGGGCAGCGATGAGTGCAACTCCTCCGCATTTGGTAGCAGCTTTTCCTGGTGTAGCTTCAACAAATATTTATGCTAACTGGTTAACGATGGGTGGTGCTTTCCGTTTAAGTTTTAACTATGGCTGGGGTGTTGTTCGTATGCCAAACCGAATCATGCTGCCTCAATATTGGCATACGGAAGCCTATACTCCTGAAGAGTTGAAATATGAAAATATTTTATGGCATTTGCCATTAAAAGATGGTGACTTGAAAAGCGCAGGCTATGCAGTTAAGCATTACCGAGATTGGATTAATCATGAGAGTTATGATGATTACTGGAAGTCGATCAGTGATGAGGAGAATTTTTCTAAAATGAATGTTCCCGCTCATACTTATGGGGGTTGGTTTGATATCTTCTTAATGGGTACCATCAACGGTTATATCGGAATGAAGAACAAAGCTGCTACTCCTGAAGCACGTGCAGGAGCTCGTATGATCATTGGTCCATGGGGACATGGCCCCTCACAATCATTTGGTACTGTTGACTTTGGTCCTACAGCCAACATGAAAATGTTTAACAGGGAATTGCAATTTTATGATTTCCATTTGAAAGGGATTAAGAATGGCTTAGATCTTGAAGATCCTGTACAGTTATTCTACATGGGTATTGATAAATGGCGCAGTGAGAAGGATTATCCGATTCCTGGAACCCAATATAAAAACCTATATCTCAGCAGTAATGGAAAAGCAAATTCTGTTCGTGGTGATGGAGTATTAAGTTTTGAGGCTCCTAAAAAGGCAGCAAGTGATCAATACACTTATGATCCCAAAACACCAATTTTGACACTAGGTGGTAATAATTGCTGTGGAAGTCCAACTCAAGCCGGCCCTTATGATCAACGACCTCTTGAGCGCATGGAAGATCTATTAGTATATACTTCAGAATTTCTAAAAAGCCCCGTAACAATTGCAGGTCCTATGAAAATGAAGTTATTTGCCGCAACTGATGGACCGGATACCGACTGGATGATCAAACTGGTTGATGTATATCCAGACGGTAGGGCAATGCCAATCTCTGAAGGTATTCTGAGAGCCAGATTTCGTGAGGGATTAGATAAGATCAAATTACTTACGCCCAATCAGGTTTATGAGTACGAAATTGAAATGACAGGTACTGCGAATGTATTTTTGCCGGGACATCGGATTCGTGTAGATATTACGTCAAGCAACTTCCCTCAGTTTGACCGTAACCCGAACACTGGTGATCCATTTGGCAGCAGCGACCGTATAAGAGTAGCCCAGCAAACCATTCACCATGGGGGTTCACGTTTGAGCAGTATTGTGCTTCCGATGGTTCCTCCACTTAATAAGTAGTATTCGTTTAAATATTTAATATAAAAAGCCAGGCAATTGTCTGGCTTTTTTATTGAAATTGGTTAGTAAAGATTCTGAATTTCGTGAAAACTATTTTACATACGGAGTATAATAAATATTGGCACTTACTTCAATCTTTTCTGCTATCTTTTTAAATACCAGTTTTGGGATATCAATTTTATGATCAACCAGCAATACATCAAACTTTGTTTCAAGTACCAAGGAATTTTCACCTACAGTTAATTTGCCACTAAGTTTCCTATCTTGATCAACACCGTGAATATTTAATGTCCCGCTCGCATTCACAGAATAAATCCCTGGCTTGCTTAGATCTAGGTCTTCAATGATTTTCCCTTTGAAAGTGGCATAAGGATATTTTTCACTTTCCATATAATTTTCATTAAAGTGCTGTTGCATCAACTTATTACTGAATTGAAATTGTGAGACAGGAATACGAATAACTAGTTCCTGGTTTGATAGATTAATGATCGAATTTGCACGTGTATTTTTAGCCTTAATATCTTCTAAAGGAGTTTTGGAGAAAAAGCTAAACTCACTTTTGCTGACACTATAAAGCTTATTTTGTGCTGAAGCACAATTGAAAATTAGAATAAGGACCGGTACTATCAAATAGTGCTTCATGGTTTCTGTCTATTTTTTTTCTCAAAAGAAAAACTTCTTGAAATGTTGAAACCAAAATGGATATCACCGCTGCCCCAGCTACCATCAGTTTCTGTAATGAACTGTCTTTCAGTCATTCCGAACGAATTTGTAAAAAGTAGTTGAAATACGTGTCCACCGGTTTCAATATCAAAGCTGAAAGAGAGATTGTTATTATAGCTATTGTCAATCTGGTTCGGCAAAACGTAATTATATTCTCCGTTCAGAGAAGTCCGTTTAGTTAATTTCATTCTGCCTCCAATTCCTGTGGCGATAACGGTTTTCTTGTCTGTGAAAATATCTGCCCTGTTTCTATGAATGAGTGTTGGACTCAGTTGTAAAGAGAATGCTTCGCTGAACTTTCTGGCAATCAGGAACTCGGCGGTATAGCTACTCCTGTCACTTCCTGAAAGCTGCGGAGTAGTTTTTTGTGTGCGAATTGCATAGCCACCTAATACGGTGACAGATACCGGTGTACTTACTGAACCTGAAGTTTGTCTAATCAGCTTATACTTGGCGAAGTAATCAAATGTTTTCTGAAATGAGCTTCTTCCGAGTCCTAACATTAAACGGTCATTGATTCCATATTCCAATCCAAGACGATTTGTTGCAGCATCAAGTCCGAAGAATTCTTCAAATCCTTGGTTAATACGGTCAAAACGGTGGGCAATAATAAAATCCATATTATTCTTTCCAACAGTTTCAACGGAATGGCCGTTAATGATTCGGGTAGCTTTGAAGGTGGCCGTTTTAACAAAAACCTCATTGCTATCTGAAACTAGTTTCATAAGATCTTCTTGAGCAAAAGAAGAAATTGGAAGTATAAGACCTAGTATGAGGAAAATCTTTTTCATATAGTTTAATCTGAATTAGGCCTCAAAAACCCGCAACGAAGTTCCGCTTAAAGTAGTGCTGTACTTTTTAAGAGCGGAAGTTGCAGGCCCCTGTATTCTGGCTCCGCCTGAATCAAATACAGATCCATGAGCCGCACCGGTCAGGGAACAAGGAAAATTATTGCTTCCAGAATTATAGGTTACCGGGTTACCCTGATGAGTGCATGAGGAAGAAAGGGCAATGAAGTTTGAGCCGTTCTTTGCAATGATTACCCCATTCATTATGGTCCAGCCTTTTGAAGTAATATCAGCGTTTGTGCCTACATTAACCGTAAAATCTAACTTATTGCCGGGTGTTGGCGTAGGGGTAACCTGATTTGGTGTGCCGGTATCGCTTTTACCGCAAGCGCCGAGGCATGAAGTGATAACTAATGAACCTGCGCTTAGGCCGAGTGCTGCAAGAAAGTCTTTACGTTCCATAGTAGTTTAGTGTTTTAGGTTTCTAATTGTTTAAATTTCCATTGAATTGATTTTTATAAGATACGTTAGAAAAATTAAATTGGTTTCTCGACGCTAATTTTATAAACTCGGAATGCTGTTTTTATTTTAAATTATTGATTATGAGTAGATTAATGATATTTTTTCTATTGCTTGTTTCCTCGCTTACTTATGCCCAGCAGACTCAAAGCTTGTCAATTACGCTTGAAAATGTAGACTATCCATTTCCAATAAAATTTTTATCTCTAAACCTTGAGGGTCAGGCCTTACGAATGGAATATATGGATATTAAGCCGGATAATCCAAACGGGAAATCGATAATACTCTTTCATGGGAAACATTTTGGAGGATATTACTGGACTAATGTAATAAGGGCATTAAGTGCCAAGGGTTACAGGGTATTGGTTCCTGATCAGATTGGCTTTGGAAAATCATCTAAGCCAATTATTAATTACAGCTTCCATCGGTTAGCTGACTTGAACAGACAACTTTTAGATAGTCTGGGAATACAAAAAGCCGTTCTGATGGGGCATTCCATGGGTGGTATGCTTGCAAGCCGTTTTGCCTTGCTTTATCCGGAAAGAACAATACAGTTAATCCTTGAAAACCCAATTGGATTAGAGGATTACCGCCGTTTCGTTCCAAATGCGAGTCCTGAAGCTCTGTATCAGGCCGAGCTAAAGACCACCCCCGAAAGTGTGAAAAGATATTATCAAAGTTCCTATTTCGTCCAATGGAAGCCTGAGTATGATGAGCTGGTTCGCATAGCATCAGGGGTAACCGGAAGTTCTGAGTTTCCCCGGTATGCAAAAGTATCGGCTTTAACAGCTCAGATGATCTATGAGCAGCCGGTGGTTTATGAATTTCCTTTGCTCAAAGTTCCGGTATTATTGCTGATTGGTACCCAGGATAAAACCGTTGTGGGTAAAGCGAGGCTTAAACCGGAAGATCAAAAGAAATACGGACTTTATAATCAACTAGGAAAAGAAACTGCGGCCAAAATTCCGGGATCTGTACTAATTGAGTTTAAGGATTCTGGACATATTCCACATCTGGAAATACCGGAAGAGTTTCTGAAGGTTTTGGTGGAGAATATTAAATGACTTCAAATGCAGCGTGTTTATACGAATTTGACTGAATATTGCTCAGGTAAATTCGATTTCTATGTTAAAGAAGCGATGATTTGTTCAATAGTTATCTTTTCTTGCTCCCCACTTTTCATATTCTTTAAACTCAGCAGTCCTGTTTCCATTTCTTCGCTTCCTATCAGGATAACAAATGGGATATTTTTATCGTCTGCATAGCTCATCTGTTTTTTCAGCTTGGCTGAAGATGGATAGATCTCAGCACTGATTCCCGCATTCCTTAATTGCTGAAGTAAGGGCAGGGTATATTTTTCGGCCAAAGAATCAAAATTACTGATGAGCACCTTTGTACTTTCTGAAGTACTTTCCGGAAAAAGGTTTAATTCTTCAAGAACATCATAAATGCGATCGGCACCAAAAGAGATACCTACCCCGGTTAGATCACTGAGGCCAAACATTCCTGTCAGGTCGTCATATCGTCCGCCACCTCCAATACTGCCCATAGCTACTTCATTGGTTTTTACTTCGAATATAGCGCCGGTGTAGTAGTTAAGGCCTCGGGCAAGGGTAATGTCGAGTTCTAAATTGAGTATTGAGTATTGAGTATTGGGTATTGAGAGCAGAGCCAAGTATGAAAATATAGTTTCAATTTCAGCAATTCCTTTCAGACCTATTTCGGAAGCCGCAAGGATCTTGCGCAGGCTGTTCAGTTTCTCATCATTTGATCCACTTAAGGCGATGATTGGTTTGAGTTTTTCAATATCTGTTTCACTAAAACCGCGTTCGATCAGTTCTTTGGTCACACCATCAAAACCTATTTTGTCGAGTTTATCAATGGCAACAGTCATATCTACAATCAGCTCTGGCTTTCCAATAATCTCGGCGAAGCCGGATAATATTTTACGGTTATTGATCTTGATTGTGAAGTCTTTAAGACCCAATTTGCCTAGAGCTTCCTGGTATATTAGTACAAACTCTGCTTCATTGATTAGGCTTTCAGAGCCTACTACATCGGCATCACATTGGTAGAACTCGCGATACCTTCCTTTCTGTGGCCTATCGGCACGCCAGACCGGCTGGATCTGGAAACGTTTGAAGGGGAAAGTGATCTCATTGCGGTGCATCACAACATAGCGGGCAAATGGGACGGTTAGATCGTAGCGGAGTGCTTTTTCACTAATTTCAGATATAATGAGTTGGGAGTTACGGGATTCGAGTTTAGAATTTGTCACATTGGATAGAAAATCACCCGAGTTCAAAACTTTAAAAATCAGTTTATCACCTTCATCACCATATTTTCCGGTTAGGGTAGTTAGATTTTCCATTGTTGGAGTTTGAATCTCCTGATAACCATATTTTTTGAATACCGAACTTATAGTATTGAAAATATGATTGCGCTTCACCATTTCACTAGCTGAAAAATCGCGAGTTCCTTTTGGTATGGATGGTTTTATGACTGCCATGGGCTAAAGGTACAAAAAGACCTTAATCTTAAATAGTGGAAGCATATTCCTCGAGTAATTCTTTACAGCGTTTTTCTATCATTTGATAAACCTGATCAAACTGATCATCATCATGATAGGGGTCAGGAACAATGGCATCTTTCAAGAAGAGGCTGATTTTATTATGGTCGTCCACATTTCTAGCCAAGGATTTCACGTCACTGAGGTTGCTGTAATCCATCACCAAAATCTGATCGAAATTTTCAAAATCCGAAATATCAAACTGACGGCAAGTTTGCTTAGAAATGTCCAGACCATAATTTTTGGCAATAGCTATGGAACGCCTGTCAGGTTGTTCACCAATATGCCAGTTTCCGGTTCCAGCTGAATCTATTTCCCAATTTAAATCCTTTTGCTGAACGAGGTGTTCCATAACACCGTGTGCCAATGGAGAACGGCAGATATTGCCCAGACATACCATTAAGATCTTCATAAATCAGTGCTTATGTTGAAAAAATAGTGTTTAATAAAGCTGCAAGATGAATTCCGCCTTTTAGCATTTGTTGGTTAGCAATTGCTATATTATCATAGATATAGCGGTAGCTCAATTTATCGCCATTTTTCACATTTGCATATAGTTTTTCACTGATGCGGTATGAATCTTTAACCCATTGGGCTGCATCCTGCGACTGCAGAGAATGTAGCTGATTTCCATCAATAAAATTAATAGAACGCGAATATTCAGTATAGCTAAGTTCTTGTGAATCAATAAGATCCGAATCCCATACTCGGTGTAGGTTAGTGTTTTGACCGAACCAAGTTAATCGTATTTTATTTCCACCTTGATCTTCAAAACGCCCTGTATGCATGGGCTGGTGTAGGTCGCCCACCAAATGTATAAGCAAACGCAGATACATTACTTTCTTTTCTTGTTCAAGGGTCTTGTTTTTTAATTCTGCACTCAGATAAAGAATTTTGGTATAGGCATCTGTAACGGTATCGCGCTTTAATGCAAAATTTAGCTGTTCCTCATTTAAACCTGTTGGCAGATTTATGTAATGCCAGTTACTGAGGTAATTATAAGAAGGCTCAGATTTAATAAAATCTGCCCAATTACTGGCCATTGCTAGGTTTTCATTTCCCAGGATTAGTTTTATTTCTCGGCTTGCTTTTTTATTGAGGTAGCTTTCTGCAATCTGGCCCACTACCCTGTGTCCAAGTATTCCCCAAGCCATACTCTGGAAAGGCAGATAGAGCAGTATAAATGCCGGTAATATTTTTTTTAGAGGATTGAATTTCATGATGATTTAATTTAGTGGCTTCTGAATACAGACCGTTTTTTCTCTGAGTGATAGTTTAATATTTGAGTGCTGCTTTAGACTTTCAAGGTATAAATTGTCACCGGTATTTTTTCGCATAACATAGGCCGGAAGATATTGTCCGATGCGGTAACATCCCGAAATTTTCTGTTTAAAATTCGATTTTGTAAAAGTTGTTGTCAGCATTAGGGTATCCCCATTGGTGAGGTAAGTTCCTTTTGCGTATTCAGTCCAGCTTCCATTATTAAAGCAGGAATCCGGATAGGTATTTACTTTAGCGAAAGTTTTAATAGTAAGGTAAACAGAATCACAAGAAAATCGGAATTGATGTGTGGAATATTGTAGCTTTTCCTTCTGAAAGCCAACGCTATCTTCTTCCCAGATTCCTTGAATACTTTCTGTTCCTTTACCCTGCAGGTTAGGATTGAATTTGCAGGATCCTAAAGTGATCATAAAGATGACAAAAAAGAAAATATTGGCGTTTTTTACCATATCGAATTTTTAAATACCTCTCCCGGCCTGAAACGGAAGAGGTAAATGGAATTATTTTAAACCGCCGATCATATCTTCAGGACGGACCCATTGGTCAAATTGCTCGTTTGTTAATAAACCAAGGCCTACTGCAGCTTCACGCAAGGACTGATTCTCTTTAAGGGCTGTTTTTGCAATCTTTGCAGCATTTTCATAACCTATATGAGGATTTAGTGCTGTTACCAGCATCAGCGAATTTTCGAGATGTTTTTTAATACCCTCATAATTCGGCTCTATTCCGGCAACGCAATTATTGGTGAAAGATACACAGGCATCTCCTATTAAGCGTGCCGACTGAAGGAAATTAGCAGCCATAAGCGGTTTGAATACATTAAGCTCATAATGGCCGTTTGAACCTCCAATACTGATGGTAACATCATTTCCCATCACCTGTGCGGCAACCATAGTCACCGCTTCGTTTTGGGTTGGATTTACTTTTCCTGGCATGATTGAAGAACCTGGTTCATTATCAGGAATATGGATTTCTCCAATTCCTGAACGTGGACCTGAAGCCAGCATACGTATATCGTTTGCAATTTTCATCAATGAAACAGCAATCTGCTTTAATGCACCATGAGTTTCAACAATTGCATCATGTGCTGCCAAAGCCTCAAATTTATTTTCTGCAGTGATGAACGGTATTCCTGTAAATTTGGCAATGTAAGCGGCAACGCTAACATCATAACCCTTTGGAGTATTAATGCCTGTACCAACTGCCGTGCCGCCAAGTGCCAGTTCCGACAAGTGTTCTAAGGTATTTCTTAAGGCTTTTATTCCATGATTGAGCTGCGAAACGTAACCTGAAAACTCTTGTCCTAAAGTTAGTGGTGTAGCGTCCATCAGGTGAGTACGACCAATTTTAACCACCTCTTTAAATTTCTCAGCTTTAAGATGTAGAGCATCACGAAGTTTTTCAACTCCAGGAATAGTGGTTTCGATCACCATTTTATAGGCTGCAATATGCATTGCGGTTGGATAGGTGTCATTAGAGGACTGCGACTTATTTACGTCGTCATTAGGGTGTATAAAGGTTTTACCTTCACCAAGCTTGTTTCCCTGAAGAACATGAGCCCGGTTAGCGATAACCTCATTCACGTTCATATTCGACTGGGTACCTGAGCCTGTTTGCCAGATCACCAAAGGAAATTCTGAGGAGAGTTTACCTTCCAATATTTCATCGCAAACTTTAGCGATCTGATCGCGTTTCTCAATTGGCAAAATTCCGCTGTCGGCATTGGTATAAGCAGCCGCTTTTTTTAGATAAGCAAAGGCATCAATTATTTCCTTTGGCATTGAGGCCTCGGGCCCGATCTTAAAATTATTTCTCGAACGCTCGGTTTGAGCACCCCAGTATTTATCCTCGGGCACTTTAACTTCGCCCATGGTATCATGTTCTACTCTGTAATTCATTGGAACAGGTTTTTTGTTATGATGCAAATTTAGATTTTTTTACCTTGATTAAAGGCCAAAAATTCAGATTTTACCATCTAATTTGTAACAATCTGAACAATTATACACTGGTGTTTATAACTCTTTTCTTATCCTGTTTATAATATTTTCTAATTTTCGGCATTAAATTTTTACCAAACATTCTCCATGATCAACCAACTCCACAACAGTTTAGTACTTTTTGTCCTTATTATTTTAATAAATGCCTGTAATTCAGACCCTTCTGTTAAAAGAAAGAATATACCACTTAAAAATGATGTGCCGGATAGTGTAGTTCTTTTTTATGACCCCAGAAATGCAGATAAACGAATAGATGAAATTGTCATGAATCTTCACAGGAAATCGGGATTTAATGGGAATGTACTTGTAGCAAAAAACGGAAAGATTATTTATGAAAGGGCAATTGGCTGGGCTGATCACCTACATCGCGACAGCTTGAAGATCAATTCAGTTTTTGAGCTTGCCTCCGTTTCCAAGCCATTTACCTCTACTGCTATTATGATGCTTGTAGAAGATGGTAAGTTAAGGCTAAACCAGAATGTCAAGGAATTTTATCCTGATTTTCCATACGATAGCATAACAGTTGAGCTGCTTTTAACTCACAAATCGGGTATGATGAACTACGTTTATTTTGTAGATGATCTTTGGAAAGCACAAAGGAAGGATGAGCGTCCTGGAATTACTAACCAGGATGTAATGAAACTAATCGCCGAACACAAGCCCAATCCATATTCTAAGCCGAACAGAAGGTTTCATTACAATAATTCCAATTTCATGGTTTTGGCAGCCATCATTGAAAAAGTAAGTGGCCAAAAATATTCTCAGTTTATGGCAGAGAATATTTTTAAACCACTTGGTATGAAGAATACTGCGGTATACTCTAAGGCAGAGTATGACAAAATTCCTGTAGATGTTATTGGTCATGACCGAAATTGGCGCCGCTCGGTTGCCCAAAATTTTCTTGATGGCCCGGTTGGTGATAAAGGAATATATAGTACCATCAACGACTTATATTTATTTGACAGGGCCATGAGAAAGGGTAGATTATTAACAGCAGAGACTATGGATTCTTCTTATGCTGCACATAATGTGATGCAAAGGGGTCATTTTAATTATGGTTATGGCTGGCGGACTTTCGAGAAAGGCAATAATAAGGTTGTGTATCATACCGGCTGGTGGCATGGTTTCAGGAATATCTATTTAAGGCAAGTGAATAAAGATATCACGATAATATTATTAACTAATCTCACAAACGGGAGTCTGCTTAAGCTGGATGAACTCTACAAGGTTGCGGGTATGCCGGTAGTGAGAAGAAGTGCCTATTCGGGAAGCGGACAAAGTTCAGTTTCTGATGATGAGGATTAATTTTATTAAATAATCCGTGAGATCATTTCGGGTTAAATCATTTTTATTGCCTATTATTAAGGTTAACTTGCGTTTATGGATTTAAAAAGCAGAATATTTATTATTGATGATGATCCAATTTATCAGCGTATTGCTCAGATTATGATAACGAAGCATAATCTGTTTGACGAATATTCTAGCTATAACGAAGCCCAAAAAGCACTTGATTTTTTAAAGGAGAACATAGAAAATGAGGAGACACTTCCCGATGTCATTCTTCTCGACCTGAATATGCCTGTAATTGATGGCTGGGGATTTCTTGAGGCTTTTGAAATCCTTTTTAAAGATTTCAAAAAAAATATCCGGGTATTTATTGTTTCCTCTTCGGTAGATGAAAAAGATTTGCTACGCTCAAAATTGTTTGCTGGGGTTAAGGGTTTTATTTCCAAGCCTTTGTCGCCGGATATTATCAGGTCGATAAAATAGTCTCATTAAATTTCAATCAATTCAATCTTTTCAAATTACCGTTCCATTTGGGATTACAGCTAACTTTTTAATTACTACAATACCATCTTTAATCGTGTGTGTTTTGAAATCCCCGTTTTCAAGATGTTTACCTCCGTTAATTCTTACATCATTCCCAATGAAACAGTTTTTATCAATAATCGCATTTTTAATATAGCACCTTTCGCCTATTCCCATTATGGGTTGTTTAGCCTTAATTGCATCGTTTAGCTCATTCAGTGTCTGATAACGATCCCCACCCATTACATAGCTGTTGACGATTGTTGTGCCTATTCCTATACGTGTTCTTATTCCGATGATTGAACGTTCTATCCTGCTGGCATTTATAATACACCCATCAGCAATGATGGTTTTTTCTAAGGTAGTGCCAGATATTTTTGAAGGGGGGAGCATTCTCGCCCTCGAGTAAATGGATTTTTTATCAAAAAGGTTAAACTCAGGGATATCATCAGTTAAACCAATATTTGCCTCAAAGAAGGAATGAATATTTCCTATATCAGTCCAGTAACCCTCAAATTTGTAGCTAATCACTTTATGATCTTCAAGTGATTGTGGAATGATCTCTTTTCCGAAATCTGTTCTTGTATTATTTTCCAGCAATTCTAACAGTAATTTTCTGTTGAACAAGTAAATACCCATTGATGCCAAGTATTCCTTGCCCTTTGATTTAAGGCTGTCACTCACATCCGACTTCCATTCTGGCAATAGTTCCTGTTTTGGTTTTTCAATAAAGGAGGTGATTAGATTATTTTCATCAGCCTTCAGAATACCAAAATCACTCGCTTCTTTGGCATTTACGGGGATAGTTGCAATGCTAATCTCAGCTCCACTCGCTTCGTGACTTCTAACCATTTCCCCAAAATCCATTTGGTATAGCTGATCTCCTGAAAGAATCAGGATATAGTCGCATTGGTGTTGCACCAAATGACCAAGACTCTGCCTTACAGCATCTGCAGTGCCCTGAAACCAGGTACTATTGCCGGGTGTTTGCTCGGCAGCAAGAATATCTACAAATGCCTCACTGAAAAAACTGAAATGATAGGTGTTTTTAATGTGTTTATTTAAGGATGCAGAATTGAATTGTGTTAATACAAAAATCCGCTCTATACCCGAATTCAAGCAATTTGAAATTGGAATATCTACCAAACGGTATTTTCCCGCAATTGGAACAGCCGGTTTTGAACGTGTATCAGTAAGTGGATAAAGGCGGGAGCCCTGTCCGCCACCCAAAACAACAGATAATACTTTAGAATTCATTTCAATCATTGCTCAAGCTTTTATAAAGGTTAATATATTCTTCCGCAGATTTGTCCCATGAAAAATCAAGTGACATCAGCTTCTTTCTTATTGCGGTCATTCTTTCCGGATCTTCATATACCTCATAAGCTCTTCCGATAACAGTTTTTATGCTTATAATATTTAGCTCGTCAAAGCTAAATCCGTAACCACCCGGCACCGCTAAATCAATCACTGTATCTTTTAAACCTCCTGTTTTATGAACAATAGGTATTGTTCCATAACGCATGGCATATAGTTGATTTAAACCGCATGGCTCCACCCTTGATGGCATGATCAAAAAATCAGCGCTTGCATAGATGCGATGTGAAAGCATTTCATCGTATCCGATATATACCCCATATTGTTTTTTATATTTTACTTTAAGATCTTTTAATTCCTTTTCAGTTTTAGGATCTCCTGAACCTAAAATAAGAAAATTTAGCCTTCCTTTAAAGGAGTCCAGGCAGGATGCAATAAGTTCCGCAAGAAGATCTGCTCCTTTTTCACCAACGAGTCGTCCGATAAAGACAACCAATGGTTTTGTACTACTAAGTCCAAACTCTTTGCAGAGTTGTTTTTTATTTTCTTTTTTACCAGCATTCACGCTTTCATGCGTATAGGTTTTGAAGATCATTGGATCAGTCTCGGGGTTCCAGACCATAGTATCTATGCCGTTGATAATTCCTGATCCTTTGGCCTCCTCCATCTGAAACAGTTTCTCCAATCCGTTAGAATTAACAGATAGTTCTTTCAGGTAGCTTGGTGAAACTGTAGTAAATTTCCAGCAGCATTTTACAGATGCTGCTAGGGAGTTGATACAGTTACCCCAGTCAAGAAGCCCGGCATTGCTCAGGTCGAAGGCAGGTAAGTAAGAAATTTTATCCCAGCCAAACCAACCCTGATATTGTCCGTTGTGTATTGTGCAAACTGTTGGAATTGAGGCCAGGTTTTTAAAGGAAATAGTGTTTGAAACCAGGAAAGGAATAAGTCCGGTATGGTGGTCATGACAATGAATAATGTCCGGTTTTTTTTCTGATTTACTGATCCAATCTAAAAATGAGAGTTGAAAACTAATAAATTGTTCTATTTCATCCGGATAGCAATAAATTTCTTTTCGATCAAGAAGTCCGGGTATTCGAATCAGATACAAATCAAAACCAAGTGTTCTGTTTCTTTCTTTCAGAATATGGTATTCAAAAGTTTTAGATCCAATAATTCCTGTTGATTTGAATATAAGTTCGAAGGAGTTTTCTTGAACAAATTTTCGATCGTAATAAGGAATAACCACAGAGGCATTCAGTCCGGCTTCACAAAGGTATTTCGGCAGCGCACCAACCACATCCCCAAGTCCGCCGACTTTGGCAACCGGGTAACATTCTGAGCTGAGGTGCATTACATCCATTTTCGAATATAGAAAACTGAATTTAAGAAATGTAAACTACAAAACTGAATATAGTATTCTTATTCAAATAAAATGACAAAAATTAGTCGTTGTATTCAAATTCAGTATGTAATTATGCTTATTAATGCGCTTCTAGCCAGTTTTTCCCTTCACCAACCTCTACCAGAATTGGAACTTCCATTTTTATGGCATTTTTCATTCGCTCGGAAATGATACCTCTCATGATCTCAGCTTCAGAAATCAATACATCAAATACCAATTCGTCATGTACCTGCATCGTCATTTTTGAACCCAGTTTATGATCTTGAATATCTTGATGAATTCTTATCATGGCAATCTTAATCATGTCTGCTGCAGAACCTTGGATAGGTGCATTGATGGCATTTCGTTCTGCGAAGCCTCGTACGGTCTGATTGGCAGAATTAATATCTCTTAGGTAGCGTCTCCTGCCCATAATGGTTTCTACATACCCGTTTTCTCTCGCAAAGTTCATGGTATCATTCATGTACTTCTTAATATTCGGATAGGTGCTGAAATAATTTTCAATAATTTCTGCTGCTTCCTTTCGAGGAATACCCAGATTTTGTGACAAGCCGAAAGCCGACTGACCGTAGATAATTCCAAAGTTTACAGCTTTTGCATTTCTTCTTTGGGTAGAATTTACCTCCTCGAGAGCAATGCCATAAACTTTGGCAGCTGTGGCAGTATGGATATCTAGTCCGTTTACAAAAGCCTCCATCATGTTTTCATCTTTACTAATCTCGGCAATAATTCTTAGCTCAATCTGAGAATAATCCGCTGATAGAAGAACATGGTCGTTATCTCTGGGAATAAATGCTTTTCTAACTTCCCTACCCCGTTCTGTTCGGATTGGAATATTTTGAAGATTGGGGTTATTTGAACTCAGTCGGCCGGTTGATGCAACTGCCTGATTATAAGAAGTATGTATACGACCAGTTCTTGGGTTAATCATTTGAGGTAGAGCATCTACATAAGTGGATTTCAACTTTTGTAATTGTCTGAAATCAAGAATGTCAGATACAATATCACTTTTATTTGCCAGCCTGAGAAGAACATCCTCACCAGTCTGGTATTGCCCAGTCTTGGTTTTTTTTGCCTGTGGATCTAATTTTAGTTTGTCAAAAAGCACTTCACCGAGTTGTTTAGGTGAGGCGATGTTGAATTTGACCCCTGCTTTATCATAAATCGTTTTCTCAAACTGCCGTATATCAGTTTCTAGAGTTTTGGAAAACTCTACTAGAGCATCCTGATCTATTCTTACCCCTTCACGTTCAATATCTGCAAGAACATAGACGAGAGGATTCTCAATATCTTTAGCCAGTTTCCAGGCATTGACGGATTTAAGGATGGGCTCAAAAACATTCTTTAACTGAAGGGTGATATCAGCATCTTCAGCGGCATATTCTTTTACCTTTTCTATTTCAGCATCCCTCATATTTCCCTGATTCTTTCCTTTCTCACCAATCAGCGTGCTAATGCTTACGGGACTATAGTTCAAGTAATTTTCTGCCAGCAGATCCATATTATGACGAGAATCCGGATCAATCAGATAATGTGCCAGCATAGTATCAAAAAGCTCACCTTGTATGTGGACGTCATACCATTTAAGAACCAGGATGTCATATTTAATGTTCTGCCCAATCTTTGAAATAAGGGGGTTCTCTAAAACAGATTTAAATTCATTTAATACAGTTCTGCATTCATTCTGATCGGCAGGAAGAGGGACATACCATGCTTCACCTTGTCGCACACTAAAAGAAAGTCCAACTAATTCGCAGTTATTGGCATCAAGGCCGGTAGTTTCAGTATCAAAACAGACGGCGCTGTTTTCCTTAAGCAAATTAATTAGATTGCTCCTTTTCTCAGGAGTATCTGTCAAATGATAATTATGTTCAGTATTGCTTATATTTTTGAAACTTAAGGGCAATTGGGGAAGGCTAGCTTCTGTCCTTTCATTTGAGCCGGTAGATTCCTGTATCTCATGGTTTCCAAAGAGATCCATTTGTCCGGAGGAGGGTGCGGATTTTATATCAGCTATGCTAAATTCATCTCCAAAAATTCTTTTTCCAAGGGTTCGAAATTCCAGTTCTGCGAAAAGAGGTTCAAGCATATCCCTGTTCGGTTCATCCACATGCAAAGCGTCTACATCAAGGTCTACTGGAGCATTTAGCATGATTGTGGCAAGCTTTTTTGAAATCAATCCTTGTTCAGCAAAATTTTCAACATTTTCCCGAAGTTTGCCCTTCAGTTCATGACTATTGCTGATAATATTTTCGATAGAACCATATTGTTTGATCAATTGTTTTGCTGTTTTTTCACCAATTCCAGGAATGCCAGGGATATTATCAACTGCATCACCCCACAGGCCTAAAATATCGATTACCTGTTCAACATGATCAATTTCCCATTTTTCAAGTATCTCTTTAACACCCAGAATTTCCATTCCATTTCCCATTCGGGCAGGTTTGTAAATGAATATGTTTTCAGAAACGAGCTGACCAAAATCCTTATCAGGAGTCATGCAATAAACTGTAAAACCCTCGAGCTCTGCTTTTTTAGCGAGAGTACCTATCAGGTCATCGGCCTCATATCCATCAGCGAATATAACCGGGATGTTAAATCCTTCGATCAAGCGGATGATATATGGAATGGCAGTAGAAAGATCTTCGGGCATTGCCTGCCGGTGAGCCTTGTAATCGGCAAAATCGATATGCCTTTCTGTAGGGGCACTAGTATCAAAAACCACTGCCATATGACTAGGATTTTCTTTTTTAAGAACTTCCAGCAAAGTGTTGGTGAATCCCATTATGGCCGATGTGTTCAGACCTCCGGATGTGAATCTTGGATTTTTACTTAATGCGAAATGGGCTCTGTAAATTAGGGCAAACGCATCTAAGAGAAATAGTTTTTTCATTATAAGTATTGATTTTTGGGAATATTCCCTCTAAAATTTATTTGGCTATGCAGCCATCAATATGGTCGTTTACAATCCCGATAGCCTGCATGTGTGCATGGCAAATGGTCGTTCCAAAGAATTTAAATCCTCGTTTTTTCATGTCTTTACTGATGCGGTCTGATAATTCAGTTCTTGGTTGCAAGTCTTTGTGACTGCTTAGTTTATTTACAATTGGTTTTTTATTGGGTAAAAATCCCCAGATATAGTTAGAAAACGAACCGAATTCAATCTGAATGCCCAGAAACAATTGGGCATTGCTTATTGCAGCATTAACTTTTAGGCGGTTTCGAATGATTCCCATATTAAGCAATAAGCGTTCAACATCGTCCTGTGTGAAAGCGGCAACTTTTAGGACATCAAAATTTGCGAATGCTTTCCTGTAATTTTCACGTTTTCGGAGGATAGTGATCCAACTCAAACCCGCCTGTGCACTCTCCAAAATCAAAAATTCGAACAATGTCTGATCATCGTAAACAGGTTTGCCCCATTCTTCGTCGTGATATTTGACATAAAGTGGGTCAATACCGCACCAGGCGCATCTGACAATAGTTTGATCCAGGTTCAATTTTTGTTTATTTAAAGATAATTACAAGAAATCTATTAATTCAATTGAAAATACAAACTAAGTTCAATTATTGTTGAGCTCTTCCCAATATTCAAGAGCTCTTCGGTAATGTGGAATAACAATGGAACCTCCAACTAGATTTGCAATCATAAAAATTTCATTCATTTCAGCAGTATCCATGATACGTTCATTCATCCTGATACGGTAGCTATTAAATTCATCGATCATTTTTGCCATAAGAGTAATTTTTATATTTAATTTCTTAATAAGACTTACCAGTACCTTAGAGTTCAAGCTCAATAGCGGGATCCCAAAATATTTTTTTAAAATCTACCACCTTATCTTTTTCTACTTTAACACCTTCGTTTTCAAGTAATTGCTGCATCATATCTGCTGATCCAAAATGAAATTTTCCAGTGAGTAAGCCATTTCTGTTCACTACACGCTGAGCAGGTACAGGCGGAAAGGTTGTATGGGCAGCATTCATTGCATAGCCAACCATTCTTGATGAACCCCTCGTTCCCAGATAGGAGGCAATTGCACCATAAGAACTAACCCTTCCTTTGGGGATGAGTCTTACAACCTGGTAAACCTGGTCATAGAAACTAAGTTTTTCCATTTATTCAAAACTAAACTTCAGGTAATTTATATTCTTATCAATGGCAAGATACTTTTTCTCATAATATGTTTTGATTGAAAGTACATCATCCACAAAAGGGGATTTATATAAGTTATCAGTACTGATATGGTTGATAAGCCCGAGCTCTTGGATTTTAGTATTTGTAAAATTAAATAAAAGGTCACTATCAGTTTTTAAATGTACAGGACCACCTTTTTTCAGAATCTTTTTATACATATCCAGGAATCGGATTGAGGTCAGGCGTTTTTTCTCCCTGCTTATTTGTGGCTGTGGATCAGGAAAGGTAATCCAGATTTCAGCAACTTCATTTTCCAAGAAATATTCGAGCAGATTTTCGATCTGAATACGCAGGAAGGCAACATTCGAAATATTTTCTTCGATAGCTGTTTTTGCCCCCCTCCAAATCCGATTTCCTTTATAATCTATTCCGATAAAATTTACTTGAGGATATTTCTGGGCAAGGTTAACAGTATACTCACCTTTGCCGCAGCCCAGTTCGAGAATCAGTGGATTATTATTTTTAAAATGATGTTCAGCCCAATGGCCTTTTAATATTTTTCCATCTTCCAGCTCAACGACATTTTCAAAAGCTGTGATTTCTGCAAAGCGACGAAGTTTATCCTTACCCATTTCTAATTTAAATGCGTGTAAAAATAGTTTTATCTTTGCATACTCTATAATAATGGAAAAGGCAGCTAAAATATATATTGCGGGTCATCGCGGGATGGTAGGTTCTGCTATTTTCAGAAAACTTGAAAAGGAAGGATATACTAATCTTTTGCTGCGTACCTCATCGGAACTTGATTTAAGAGAACAACATGCAGTTTCTGATTTTTTTCTCAAAGAAAAACCGGAATATGTTTTTTTAGCTGCAGCTAAGGTTGGGGGAATTATTGCAAATAATACATTCAGAGCAGATTTCTTATTTGAAAATCTTTCTATTCAGAATAATGTAATCCATCAGTCCTACCTTAACGGAGTAAAAAAGCTAATGTTTCTTGGATCAAGCTGCATATATCCTAAACATGCTCCTCAACCGCTTAAAGAAGAATATTTATTAACCGGATTACTTGAAACCACCAATGAGCCATATGCCATAGCAAAAATTGCAGGTATTAAGATGTGCGAAGCTTATCGCTCGCAATATGGATGTAATTTTATATCTGTTATGCCTACCAATTTATATGGAAGAAATGATAACTATCATCCAAAAAATTCGCACGTTTTGCCTGGCCTAATTCGTAAATTTCATGAGGCGAAATTAAATTCCGCAGATCATGTGACCATTCTGGGAACCGGAAATCCACGGCGCGAGTTTCTTTTTTCTGATGACCTTGCAAATGCCTGTTATTATTTAATGCAACATTATGATGATCCGAAAATGATCAATGTTGGTACAGGAGTGGATATCACCATAAGGGAATTGGCTTTAATATTGCAAAATATAATAGGATTTGAGGGTGATTTAGTTTTTGATTCGTCGCAGCCAGACGGCACTCCGCGTAAGCTTTTGGATGTTTCAAAGTTACAAAGTAAGGGCTGGAAGCATCAGATTGGACTTGAACAAGGAATCAGGGTTGTATACGAAGATTTTAAAAATAATTACGCATAAAAAACCTCTTAATTATTTTTTAGGAGGTTGTTTTAATAAGTTTCACTATCGGGTGGTATACCATAATCGTCGATCGCCGGAACATCCCTTTTTTTTTGTTTACCGGATTTTATCCAATCAGAAAATTTATTAATCAAGTCGGTCACTACATCTTTATTTAACGTTTTTGCAGTATTCTGGGAGAGCAATTCAACTACAGATTTTAACAGGAAGCCTGATTTTGGGAATATAAACTTATTCATCAATACAGGCAATCCAATTCTAAAAATACTGGTTACCCAATCTTGGCTCAAGTTGCCTGGCTCATTTCTGCTTGATTTAAACATTGGAGTAATCCAATCGTTAACTTTAGTGAAGAGCATTAAAGGTACACGAAACCGATTCGTAATCCTGTCTATTTCGACTTTTAGATCACCCTCTATCTCAGAACGAACGGTTCTTAATCGAAGAATTTCCATCCGCAGATCGTTACTATTTTGAATACTTGTTTTCATTTTGTTCTTCGTTCCTATCCTTGAAAAATTTTTTAATCACCATATTGATGATTTGCTTCTCCATATATTTCTCTTTGATGGAATTCAATATCACCGCTAGAAGTAAATATATTCCTGCTACGATTAAAAATCCCCCATAAGTGTTGTTTAAAACCTCAGATAAATAAAATCCGAGTGCAAAGCTGCCAAATAAGCCCCCAAGAACCATAAGTATCAGAACTAGGCCACCGGTAAGCAAGTTGGCAAACAATTGTGATCCTTTGTCTACAGCACTAAGTAAAGATAACTCTGTTCGAATATGGATGTATTCTTTGATTTTCTCAATGATGTTTTGTGGATCAACCTCTTGTTCTTCCATAATCGTTAAAAAATTTAAGAATTTTTAGCCTTATTGTATTTGCGTTCTGCTTTATCGCTCACATTGTTAACGATAGCTTTTTCCTCTGTAAAATCATCTTCCGCTAATCTTATTTTTGATCGGATATTCTCAACCACTTTTTCTTTAAATTCAGTCAGGTTTTCAATTTCTTCAGCTGCAAGGTCCCTGATGCTATCTCCAAGATTTTTCAAAGAATCACTTAGTTTATCTCGGGTTTCTGATCCCTTTTCTGGTGCGAATAATATTCCTAAAGCTGCTCCTGCAGCCATCCCGGCAAGCAGTGCGATTAAAATTTTCGAATCATCTCTCATGGTAGATTATTTAATGTTAAGGTATAAATGAGCTGTTTTTGCAATTTTATCGATATACTGATAACTTCATTGATCTCCTCCGGATTTCAGCTTTTCAAGCCTTTCTGTTGCCAGTTTACTCGTTTCATAGATTCGAATCGTGAGCATGAAATACGATAATAATAACGGTCCGAATACAAGTCCCAGTATACCAAATATAGGAATACCAATAATTATGCCAACTACTGTTATGATAGGATGTGTATTTGAGATCCCTTTTGCAATGATTAAACGCAATACATTGTCAATATTGGTTATAACTATAAATCCAAAAAGTAAGATCCCCCAGCCGGCGGTTTCATTTCCATTTGCTAATTCAATTATTGCAGCCGGAACAAATATAAGGGGCGCCCCAATAGCTGGGAGGAAACAAAGAAATGTGGCAATAACCCCCCAAAATATAGGATCACTGATTCCAAATAGGAAGAAAGAAATGCTAAGCAATGAACCCTGAACCATAGCAATATAACCCTGGCCAAGAACATTAGAATAGGTATTATTCTTTAATTCTTCTGCGAATTTTAAAGCATTTTGCTCGCGAAAAGGAGCATATTTAAGCAACCCGGCTTCAAATTCCTTTTTCTGAACCATCATAAAGTACAGGAGGAAGTACATGATTACCAGTCCGAGAACAATATTCAGTGCGCCGCTAATCAGAGATGGAAATAATTCTCCTGCAAATTGACTGAGTTTTGCCATAGCTTTATCGAGCAAGTGAGGTTGGTCTAATTTGGAACCGATAAAATCGTCAATTTTCTGCATCATGACCATCATTCGCATCGGATCAGCCTGAAATTCTGAAATTTTATCGATAACCATCAAGCTGAACATTAAAAAAGGAAGCACTATCACCAGTAATGAAAGTAAGATCATCAGTCCTGCAGCAATCCACTCTCTCACCTTGTATTTTTCGACTAGTAAATTATACACCGGAATTAGAATGGTATAAAGTACAATGGTGCTGAGCAATGTTCCGGCTATGGTCCTCAGACTATATAATACGAAACATCCTAAAATGATGAGGATGGCTAAGACTATGTCATTTCTTTGCTTATAGCTATATATAGACATATTAGTTTCTTCTGAATGCCCCTAATTTAGGTGCTTTAAGATTATAATCCCACCAAATAATTAAGCGGGTTTATCTGATTAAATATTTTTTTATAATTACTCCAGATTGACCGCTTTCATTTTATTGTAAAGCGTCTTTCTGTCGATATTCAAAATTTTAGCGGCCTTTGTTTTATTGAAATTTACTTCTTTCAACACATTCAGAATTGTCTCATATTCTGCTTCCATAGCCGCATTTTTTAGGTCATACTTGTTTGGGTTGACAGCCATATTTGAACTAAAGTTACTTTCAAGGGCAGAAACTTTTGCGAATGTTGAAATTTCAAGAGGCAAAGCTTTAAGCTTTATTTCGTTTCCTTCTGTGATTAGGGTTGCCCTGCGAATTACATTTTTCAGTTCACGTACATTACCCGGCCAGTTATAGGTCATCATACAGTCTATCACTTCTGAAGACAAGTCTGTGACGTTTCTGTTTAATTCTGAATTTGCCTCTTTAAGGAAATGCTTAGCAAAAAGCAGGATGTCTTTTCCACGATCGCGTAATGGAGGTATGGTAATATTGAATTCATTGAAGCGATGGAATAAATCTTCTCTGAAGCGACCCTTTTGAATAGCATCACTCAGGCTTTCATTCGTGGCAACAAGGATACGAACATCAAGATCTATTTCCTTTGTACTTCCGATGCGTTTTACTTTGCGTTCTTGAACAGTCCTTAATAAAGCAGCCTGAATTTCATAGGAAAGATTCCCAACCTCGTCGAGGAATAGCGTTCCTCCATTTGCCGTCTCAAAATGGCCAATTTTGGTGTATAATGCACCGGTAAATGAACCTTTTTCATGACCAAAAAACTCACTTCCTGCTAACTCTTTCGTTAGGGAACCACAGTCCATGGCAATGAATGGTTTATTTTTTCTACGGCTGTTAAAATGGATACTTTTTGCAACCGATTCTTTACCTGTACCACTCTCACCATTAAGAATAACACTGTAATTTGTTGGAGCTACGAGTTTGATTTGTTTCAAAAGTTCCAAAGAAGCAGCACTTTTACCTGTAACAAATTCCTCAGGAATTACGCTTCCATTATTCCCCCCACGTTTTTCTATTTTAGGATCTTTAGTTTCTGTCTGATTAATTACTTTTTGTGCCTCAAGTGCCTTATTAATGGTATTAAGTATCTCATCAGGGTAAAGTGGCTTGGAGATATAGTCAAAGGCACCCATTTTAATCAATTCAACCGCCAGTTTTATATCAGAATAACCCGTAATAATAATCACCCCGGTATTCGGATAAGAAGTTTTAATCTTTTTTAACATCTCCCTTCCATCAGTATCCTCGAGTCGAAAATCACAAAGAACCAGATCAAAATCCTCTTTAGTCATTAACTCTAAAGCGCTTATTCCGTTGGTACTTGTTTTTACTTCGAATCCGTTTCTTGTTAGGAATTTGGATAAAAGTAAACCAATATTTATTTCGTCATCAATTATTAATATTTTGCTCATAGGTATGTAGATGTAGCGAAAGTCTGATTACTAGATCATTATGCTTTCAATTTAAGAAATAAATTGATAATTGGGTAATATTTTCTACACTTTTTCAATAACAGGTTTATTTAACGACCCTTAAATTCTGCCTTTCTTTTAGACAAAAAAGATGTAACCCCTTCCCTGAAATCGTCTGATCCGAAGCAATTGGAGAATTCGGAGATCTCAGTTTCATATCCATTGATACCATCCACCGAGGATGCATTAATTGCTCTGATAGCACAGCCTAATGCAAATGGGGACCGGGTCATTATTTTTTTCAATAATTCACTTGCTTTTGTAAGGAGTTCTTCTGCCTCATATACATGGTTTACAAGACCTGTTCTGTAAGCCTCATCTGCATTGATCATATCTGCTGTCAGAATCATTTCCATGGCTCTTCCCTTGCCAATAAGTTCGGTTAGCCTCTGAGTGCCACCATAACCGGGTATTAAACCTAAACTCACTTCAGGCAGTCCCATCTTAGCTCCCGATGCTGCCACTCTGATATGACAGGCCATAGCAAGTTCTAGACCACCACCCAAAGCAAAGCCATTTATTGCTGCAATAATTGGTTTAGGATGGTTTTGGATAACATCAAAGACCTTAATTTGTCCTTCGCGGGCAAGTTCCCTTCCTTCATCGGCATTAAAGTCTGCGAATTCAGAAATATCGGCTCCTGCAACAAAGGCTTTTTGCCCTGCTCCGCTTATTATCAAACCTCCTACTTCCTCATCATGGATTGAATTAGTTATAACATCATGAAGCTCAGCCAATGTAGCTTTGTTCAATGCGTTAAGTTTACTTTCGCGATTAATGGTTATGTATAAAATTCGTTCACGTTTTTCGATGAGCAGGTTAGAATAATTCATAGCTTTTTGAAATTATGATCAGAGCTGATCTTTGCCTTTTTTCCAAGTTTATAATTTTGGATCAGAATTTTCGATTCTCTAATACCCATTTATTGATGTAAGCAACTATTTCTCCAGTATTTGTTCCGGGCTGAAAAAGTTTACCTACTCCCAAATTATGAAGAACTTTCATGTCATCGTCAGGAATGATTCCTCCACCGGTAACTAGAACGTCTGTTAAACCCTTTTCTTTCATAAAATGAATGATTTTTGGAAAAACGGTCATATGGGCACCTGAAAGAATAGAAACACCGATAGCATCAACATCTTCCTGAAGGGCTGTATTAACAACCATTTCTGGTGTCTGCCGAAGTCCCGTATAAATAACTTCCATCCCTGCATCCCGGAGTGAGGTCGCGATTATTTTTGCACCACGGTCATGACCATCTAGTCCGACTTTGGCTATCAGTACTCGAATGGGGCGATTTAAGGATTCTGTCATAATTAGTATAAAGTAAAAGTAAGAAGAAAATTGAATTGTATACTTCATTTCGTTTAAGGAACAGCCTTGATTTAACCGTATTTGGAATAAGTTATCCCCAGAACTTAAATTTTGCTATTTTTGCAACCTCGAAATGTGGTTATGAGTGAAGAAAGATCATTAAATTTTTTAGAAGAGATCATTGAAGATGATATTCGGAATGGCAAAAACGGCGGGCGCGTTCTAACACGTTTCCCTCCCGAGCCAAATGGCTATTTGCATATCGGTCATGCTAAATCAATTTGTCTGAACTTCGGTATCGCCGCAAAATATAGTGGTAAAACTAATCTCAGATTTGATGATACCAACCCAACAACTGAAGATGTTGAATATGTTGACAGTATAAAGAAAGATATTCAGTGGCTTGGTTTTAAATGGGATAAAGAGTTATACTCTTCAGATTATTTTGATCAGCTATATAATTTTGCCTTGGAATTGGTTAAACAAGGTTTAGCGTATGTGGAAGATAGATCAGCAGAGGAAATTGCAGCTGCCAAAGGCAGTCCAACAGAACCAGGAAAACCCACACCTTCTCGTAGCAGGAGCATTGAAGAAAATTTACAACTTTTCAGAGAAATGAAGGAGGGGAAATACCCTGAAGGAGCGAGGGTATTGCGTGCTAAAATAGATCTTGCCTCAGCCAATATGCATTTACGAGACCCGCTGATGTATCGAATAAAACATGCCAATCATCACCGCACTGGTAATAAATGGTGTATTTACCCAATGTATGATTTCGCCCACGGGCAGTCTGATTCAATTGAACAAATAACCCATTCTATTTGTACTCTTGAATTTGTTCCGCATCGTCCGCTTTATGAGTGGTTTATCGAGAAGTTAAATAAATTCCCTTCTAAGCAATATGAGTTTGCTCGTCTGAATATGAATTATACTGTGATGAGTAAAAGAAAATTGCTTCAGTTGGTTAATGAAGAATATGTTACCGGTTGGGATGATCCCAGAATGCCGACCATCAGTGGTTTACGTCGTCGTGGTTATACTCCGCTTTCAATCCGCAACTTTAGCGAACGAATTGGTGTAGCTAGACGCGAAAATCTCATTGATCTCAGTTTACTGGAATTCTGTATCCGTGAGGACCTAAACAAAAGTGCATGGCGGAGGATGGTTGTACTAGATCCATTAAAACTTATCATCAGTAATTATCCGAAAGGGAATACCGAACTAATGGAGGGTGAAAACAATCCTGAATCTGAAGGTGGTGATGGATCCCGTGCTATTCCATTTAGTTCTGAGCTCTGGATTGAGCGTGATGACTTTATGGAGGAGCCGTCAAAAAAATACTTCCGTTTGGGTCCTGGCCTCATGGTGCGTTTGAAGCATGCCTACATTCTTCGTTGTGATAGTTTTTTGAAGGATGAAAGCGGTCGTGTTTCGGAAGTTCATTGTACTTATATTCCTGAATCCAGAAGCGGGAATGATACCAGTGGAATCCATGTAAAAGGAACCATCCACTGGGTTTGTGCAGAAGCTGCTGAAACAGCGGAAATACGACTTTATGATCGTTTGTTCAAGGTAGAGGATCCTTCCAATGAGAATAGAAATTTTAAGGACTATATCAATCCCGATAGTTTGACCGTGATCAGCAATGCCTTTATTGAGCCAGATCTAATGAATGCTGAGTCGGGCCGTGGTTATCAATTCATACGTAAAGGGTACTTTAGCCTTGACAGCGATTCAACACCGGGTAAACCGGTATTTAACCTGACGGTTACCTTAAAAGATACTTGGGCAAAAGAATCTCAAAAATCCTGATATTAATTCTATAAGTACTTTTTATAAAGATTGAAGAGAATTTGTTTTTCCTCTTCATTCAGGATCCCCGTCAATTCTTTTTGCACAAAATGGAGCTGGAATGATTTGATGGCATTTTCGGGATTTTTAATATCATAACCAATGATACGGAGTGCTTCGATTGGATTAAACGATTCGGGAGTGGAATCCACCAGTACCGAGTCTTGCCATAGGCCATAACCTTTTTCGGCAAGTGCTTTCCATGGGAAAGTAATGTTGGGATCCACTTTCCTTCCGGGTGCTATGTCCGAATGTCCGATGAAATTTGCAGCCGGAATATTATGAGTTTTCTTAAGATTGGCTAAAACACTTAATAGACCATTAATCTGAGATGCTGAAAATGGTTCAAAACCATTATTATCAAGCTCTATTCCAATAGAAGAAGAATTTATATCAGTCAGATTTCCCCATTTTGCGGCTCCACCATGCCATGCCCTTAAATAATCGTTCAGCATTTGATAGATTTCTCCATTCCGTCCAATTACATAATGGGCGCTAACTTGAGTCTTAGGTGTAGTAAATGTTTTTAGAGTCTGCTCCGTAGAATTTTGGGCGGTATGGTGTATAATTACATAATTTGGTTTTCGGAGGCCAAAATTAGTTGTTCCCACAAAATCCTGACCTGTAGGATTAACAGGGCTAGTTCTAATTACTTTACTTAATTCCTTTGTTTGGTTTTTATAGGATTTATTCGCTGGCCCGTATGGACCTGAAGAGCAGGAAAAAGCAATCAGAATCAGACCGTAGCAAATTAGCTGAATGTATTTTTGTAGCATTTTTTGTGGGAATTAATAGTCTTGCAATTTACAAAAATAAATTCCGTGTAAACCTGATTTTTAAAAGGTCTGGATATTGATTAATGATCATGTTTCATTTACAACAAGTGGAAACTGTGAAGGATAATTTGCTAAAATGCATTCTGAAGTTTACAAAATTCAAAATACACAGATGACTACAAGGACTTGAAATGACTAATTCAGCATTTAGAAGATTCCTATTGACAATCAAATTACTGAATTAACATTGGAATCCCTATTTTAGAATAACAGTTCTAGTCGATTTCGAACAGGCATTAAAAATACCCAATGCACCGTTATTGAAATTGGATAACGGGTTTGCCGGAGCTACCGGTGGTCCGCCGTTTCCATCTATTTGGCTAATTGCAAAATAATATTTGAATACATTCCTGTCAATGCATTGCATTTCTATATCAACAATATCTCCCGACTTAATTTCATCATCCCCATCATAGAAAATAATATCAGAAACTGCATTTCCATCATTAAAACGATCTTCAGATACAAGATCGCTTAGCAGTTTTCCATTAATCTTTAATAAGTAGCGATACTGATTTTGAGTTTTTGGAGGATCTACATAATAAACTACAGGATAGGTATTTGAATTTCCAAAGAATGAAAGCGTTTTGAATCTAATAGAATCAGGAATCACAGGCCAGGGCATGGTTGATTGTGCAGAATAAGTTTTTCCTTCAACAAGAACATCTAGAGTATAGGTAAACCCTGGTGTTCCTCTAAAACGAGGACTTCTATATACTCCATCAGTAAACTCTGTAAAGATTATTGAGTTGCCTACAGAAGATTTTAAGGAGACCTGTGCCCCTTTTATACCTTTAAAACTGGTTGATTGATCAAAGGGAATAGTTTTAGAGATCCTTACAAAATGATTTTCATTTTGGTTACTGACCGTTCCTTCAATAACAATTATTGGATCTGCATTCTTTAACTCAAGATCAATCACCTTTTCACAAGAGGATAAAAAAATCAGGGCGGCAATTAAACAAAGGAATAGTCTTGGGTTTTGAAAATATTTTTTCATGATTAAAATTTGAAATTCCATGTAACTGAGGGTATAATTCCGAACAAGGTAGTTTGTACGGCCTGAGTTCTGCTTGGATTATCTGGGTCGTCTCGGAAATCAATAGAGAAAGCATTTTGTCGATTATACAAATTATAAACACCAAATGACCAGCTGGACTGTAATTTCTTGCCGGGTTTACCTTCTAGAGTAGCCGATAGATCCAAACGATGATAATCAGGCATCCTGTCAGAGTTCCGTTCAGGATAGTAGAAAACTGTTTTATTGTTTAGCTGGTATTTACCTGCAGGAAAAGTAACTGCATTGCCGGTATTATACACAAAGGTTGAGGAAATGGTCCATCTTTCACTAGCTTTATAAATGCCTACCAGAGAAAGGTCGTGGGTACGATCCTGCTTTGCATTGAACCATTGGCCCATGTCGATATCATTAAACTGACGTTCAGTTTTTGAAAGTGTATATCCCACCCAGCCATTTAATTTACCAAATCGTTTCTTAAGAAAAAGTTCAATTCCAAATGCTCTGCCATCACCAAACAGAAGGTCAGCTTCAACATTGGTATTACCTCTCAGGTCAGTGCCACTTCTATAATCGATCTGATTTTGCATTTGTTTCAAGTATATCTCTGTAGAAAACTCATAGTTATCATTGTTGAAATTTCTGAAATATCCCAGCGAAATCTGGTCGGCAATTTCAGGCTTTACATTATTACTGTTCATGATATACAAATCAGTTGGTGAACCGGCAGTTGAATTCGACATTAGATGCAGATTTTGGGTATTGCGGGTATATGAACTTTTTATTGAAGAGAATGCATTCAGCTGATAACTTCCAGAAATACGGGGCTCAAGATTAATATAAGACTTCACTAATTGACCAGAAGAATATGTACGGGATGAGGTGGTAATTCCATCCTTGTCAAAGGTAGAAAACACACCCGGTCCAAAGAGAAAGAAAGAACTTGCCCTTAATCCATAAACCAAATTGAACTTATCATTAACTTCCCATTCATCAGAAATATAGGTTGCTAACTCGTTTCCCTTTCGTCTTTCAATACTTACTTCGTTTACACTTGAACTTGCGTTGGCTGTAATATTTCCAGGTGCTATGGTGTGATGAATCAAATCAATTCCAAAACGCAGGTTATGGCTGTTATTTAAAGCCAGTTGAAAGTCCTGTTTTAAATTTAAATCCCTGATGGAGGAATTCACCCTGAAGTTATTCTCCTCCAGAAAATTCTCAATCACATAATTGTAGTTGCTATAGATGAGGGAAGTATTTGAAAATAAACGATTGCTGAATAGATGGTTCCATCGCAAAGTTGATGTGGCATTGCCCCAGCCAAAGCCAAAAGTTTGGTTCAGACCTAATTCGTCGCGACCAAAATATCCCGAAAGGTATAGCGTATTCTTATCGTCTATCTGATAATTGACCTTTGCGTTCAGATCATAGAAATAGAGGGTATTATTGTTGATGGCACTATCTTTTGAAAGTGCCAGAAATGCATCGGCATAAGTCCTTCGCCCGCTGATCATGAAGGAGCTTTTGTCTTTAACAATTGGACCTTCAACTTTTAATCGGGATGAAATTAGCCCAATACCTCCTTCTGCAGTGTACTCTTTTTTATTTCCGTCGTTCATCCGAATATCGAGTACAGAAGAAAGTCTTCCGCCATATTGTGCCGGCATCCCGCCTTTATAAACACTAACATCCTTTATAGCATCGGAGTTGAAAGTAGAAAAGAAGCCAAGTAAGTGAGAAGCATTGTAAACAGGTGCTTCGTCTAAGAGGATCAGATTCTGGTCTGTAGAGCCACCTCGAACATAAAATCCGCTATTTCCTTCTCCTGCTGATTTTATTCCCGGAAGAAGTTGAAGGGTTTTCAGAATATCGCGCTCCCCGAAAAGAACAGGAACGTTTCTGATTTCATTCAGATTGATTTTAGCTACACCCATCTGAGCATTGACAATATTATCGTTCCTTTTTTCTGAAGTAACTACGATTTCTTCAAGAACATTCTCGGGTACCATATTTAGGTCGAGCCGGATATCTGAATTGATGCTGAGCTTTCGGTTTATTGATCTGTAGCCAATATAGCTGACATTTAGGTTATATTCACCTGGATTAAGTTTATAGGAGTAGAAGCCGTAGGCGTTGGTGCTAGTACCGGTTTGGCTTATTGCGGTAAATTTAAGTGTGACTCCAATTAGGGTTTCTCCTGAAAGGGAATCTTTCACAACACCGTTTATAGTATAGTTTTCCTGAGCAATTGCACCGAAGGAACAAGAAAATAGAACAAAAATAAACAGTAACAGGTTTTTTGAAAAAGACATCAATCAATTCTAAAAGATAAATAAAGCAACTATTGTATACATACGATATTTCGGCAAAGCTAATCACTTTATCTATCTAATAATTACATGATTGTAAGCACAAAGTAAGATAATTGGTATTGAAATAAAATCATGGTATAGTGCTGAGAATAAACGATAAGGATTGTTTGAATATGTCCTTTGAGCCTCAACCTTTATTTTTGCTACATTTAATGTTCCATAAATCAAGTCGAAAATGAAATTTAATATTTTCTATTAAAAGCTGTTTACTCCAATGTTCAACGCTTTGAATTAATAGTAGAAAAATCAATTTCCCATTTCACCGATATTTTTCCCTTTTTCACCGAGTTCTTAGCCTTATCTGCCTAATTCCTATTTACTAGCCCGGATATCCGATATACATTTGAAGAAAAAAAGAAAAAATTATGAAAACAATACTAAACACACTAATCGCATTATTTATCCTTTTACTGAATACTGAATCGTTCTCAAATGTAAAAAACATCGACGATAACACATTAAATGGCATTCATTCGAATATCCCGGTATCACCGCGAGATTGGACAGCAAATGATCTTGAGGTTCCTGAGACTTTAAAATTTATAAAGGCAAAGTATGCATTAGTACCGTTAGCTGAATTCGTTTGGGGAAATCCTGATGTAGAAGTTCCTGCTGAATTAGCTAAAGATTACAGAACTTTCTATGTGCCAGTTCCGGCAAAGATTTGGGATGAAAACTCAATAGAAGTACCGGAAAGCCTAGGTTTTATTAAAGCAAAACTTGCCTTAGTACAGGTTCCGGCAAAAGTTTGGGATAGTATCGAGATTTCTGCTGATGAAATAAGTGATTTGAAATAATTTATCGGGTCTGTAGCAATTAGCTAATGCTATGCGTCTTAACTATACTAGCTATCAATTATTTTAAAAAATGAAAACGGTCTTATTTGAAATTCCAACCATGACCCGCATACATAAGCAACAGGCGGTAACTGACTCAATAAAAAAGCTTGGAATCACCCACATAATAACAGAGAGAGGTAGAGCCGAAATTACCTATTCCGAGACCCTGTTAAAGGTTGAGATTATCAAGGCTATCGAAGAAACGGGGCATATAGTAAGGTACTAATTGAGCCTTGAATTTTTGAATCCTAAAAATTGACTTAAGAATTCTATTAACTATAAAGACTTCAATTCGAAGTCTTTATAGTTAAAAAAAATCTAAATAATTGACTAGCGGCCACCGGCAGCAGCAAGAATTTTTCCATTTAGACGAACGTATTCAGCATTATTCATTGCTTTGGCTGCCTCAATTCCGGCTTTTGCGGTTTGTGCCGCACCGGCTTTATCTCCCATTTTTAATTGAATACGACCTTTCTGATATTTAAACCAGGGGGCTTTTTGGTCAGAAGCTTCTGCTATATTGATCCATACCAAGGCTTTATTGAGATCTTTGCCATTTTCAAAATAATAGATCGCTGCAGGATAATATGGTTTTTTTTCTCCCTTCATCGCCTCATCAATTCCGGCCATTACCTTAGAATCAGTATCTGTTGTCATATTCACCGGAACTCTGATATTGCCCCAAATTAAATCAAGCCTTGCTGTTGAAGTGGTCACATCGTTTAAAGTGATGGTAAAGGTTTCTACCTTATCCTTCAATTTGGCGGTTTTAACTTTAAAACGTAAAACATCCTCAGATTGTTTGTAACTGTATGAACCCCACTGCTTAGTTTCCTTATTCAAAATTATCGTCCATTCATCTTTACCTGGGATCGTAAATAATGCATATTCACCTGCAGCAACCGGGTTTCCTTCCAGTGTGACTGCATCGTTAAAGGTAATTACAGTAGCATCATTTGCCCCTGTTCGCCATACTTCGCCGTAAGGTGCAAGATCGGCCGAAATGCTTCTGCCCTTTATATTGGGACGAGAATATTTTATACTTACTTTGCCCATCCCGAATTCCTGAATAAGAGTTTGGGAACTACTCGACTGAGGCATAACAAGCTGAGCATTAGCATTCAGCGTGATTAAACTGCATAATACCGCAGTAATCAAGATTGCTATTTTCTTCATGATTTTATGATTAGTTTAATTTTTCAAATATATAAGATATTGGAATATTGATAGTTTTTTGTGTAAAAAATGTAAAAACATAAATCAGGTAGCTAGCTTCAGTTGTCGGCTAAGGCCGAAATATTTTTTAATCCCTAATCAATTCATTAAATGCATATTCAGTCAGAATTTCATGATTTCCCTCAAAAATTGTGAGGCCTAAATTGCCTGATTGTTTTTTTAGAAAAACCTTTCTTCCGGCAATACTTCCGAAATCGCCAAGGGCTTTTCTATATTCAAGTAAATTTAGTTTCTCAGAATCACTTACATAATCAATGCTATCGCTTACCGTCATGTCTTTTAATACCTTATTGTAGAAATTAATCGAATGAGTGATCGGTACGCTGCCCTGAATTCCATCATACACCCCGGCATAGATTTGAAATTCTGTCGTATTCAATTTTTCTACGGGAGTTTTCCAATAAATAGGTGATTTCTTTATCGCAATGTCCATGTTAAGGCTGTCTCTAGAACTAGTACAGTCCATGATATTATCGGCATATTTTGTTCCCATAATTTTACTTTGTGCATACCATGCGGGCAGGTCAGAAATGGGAACCCAAGCAGAAAAACGTCTGATCAAATGTTTTGATTTCATGAAAGTTGCCAAGGTTGCATAACCACCTCCGCTTGATCCGATTACATAGATCCGCGACAGATCCACATTGGAATTTTTGATAGCATAGTCAATCGCATCATCGATATCACCCAATGCCAGATCGCTACAACAGGCATCTTTTGTCCAGTTCACCCCCCTGAAATCGGGATGGATGTAGTTTAGGTCTTTTGTTTTGGACAGCGCAGCCAGTTCATCTTTCTGGTCATAATTGCCGCTCCAGCTATGCAGACTCACAACTAATGGCTTAGGGGCAGCAGACTTAGATTTAAGGAAATAAGATTTCTGTAAAGAATTATCTAGGCTTGACTGAATATCAACAACTTTAAAATCGCTATCCCATGCAGTTTTCCTTGTATCATCAAAAGCGGTGAACGTATTGTTGAATGGCTTTTTCACAGCATTCCATATAGTTTCATTCTGGCTGATGAAGATTCCGGCGGCTATGCCAAGGACTAAAATCAGGATGTACACAGCCGGTTTTTTCATATTGGATTACGCTTTTTAAAATCTTTTTTATTTAGAAACTTGGACTAATTTATCATATTCCTATCGTGTTAAAAATAACGAATAATTGGAGGAAAACTGTTAATTAGATTCAGGTCGAAAATTAAAATATATATTATTCTTTATCTTTAGAATCGTTTCATTAGTATAGCTTTTAAGAATGCGTATTGTTTGTTTCATAATGCTGTTAATAGCGCAGGCCACCAGTCTGTTTGCATATGCTTATCAGGATACTTCCCTGAATAAACCCATTTCGGAAAGGAATGTCAGCTTTATTGACTATCCTGATTTTCCTGAAGCTCATTCCACATGGGGTTCTATCGGGTATAATCCCGCCAATAACAACGTCTATGTAGGTGTAACGAATCACGCTGATAAGGTAGGCTTTTATGAATATAACCCTGCCCGGAACCAAATCCAGTTACATGGCTTCCTCAAAGATCTCGGGCACCTAAGGCCTTTTCAATGGCAGGGAAAAATGCACTCCAAAATTGTTGCCGGACCCCAGGGAGAAATTTATTTCTC
>Ga0335396_10000491_pt1 | contig 53596 bp, 50 predicted proteins | sample FRY02_FD_205743 | JGI IMG/M metagenome (GOLD analysis project Ga0335396, IMG submission 205743) | Freshwater microbial communities from Lake Fryxell liftoff mats and glacier meltwater in Antarctica - FRY-02 (spades assembly) (version 2) | ecosystem: Environmental > Aquatic > Freshwater > Ice >...
CGATAGGGCTGGTCGTTGGAGCCCGCAAACGCGACGCGGGTGGTGCGCTGGGAGCCATCAGCCTCGACGACGCTGATACGGCCTGAGCCCTGAATATGCAGCAGCATGGCATCAATCGGGTCAGCCAGGTACGCAATCTCGCGGCCTCTTAACGCGGCCCTGGCTTCGGGCAGGGTATCAATCTCCTGGCGCGAAAACCAGGGCTTGCGCGTGCCAAACCCGCTTGAAGCTGCGGGGGCTTTGTACAGCGGCACCTCATAGCCATTACCTGGCTGTCGGCTGGCCTTGAGCAGCGGCTCGTAGTAACTCGTTAGCTGACCATCTGCCACGCCTTGCGCGGACTCAACCCGATACGGTTGCAGGCGCGACATCATCCACGCGCGCTGCTCGTCACCAGAGGCAATGCTCAGGCGCCGCACATCAGTACACAACGGGGCAAAGGTGCTGCCTGGCCGCTCGCAACTTTTCAGCCATGCGTTCCAGGCTTCGAATAATTTGTCGTCATCAAAGCCGGGCAAATCGGCCCAGCGTACCGCCACCCAACGGCTTTTTCCCTGTCCAAGTGTTGGCGGCAAGGCTGCACCGTCGTCCATGCGGTGCGGTATGCTGATGCCGGGCTGCGCGTCTGCTTGGCGCTGCATGGGCGGCGTACTGGTGCGAGACGCACACGACCACAACATGCTGGTAACAACGATGACTACACTGGCTCGTGCGATTTTTTTAAGGTGAGTCATGGTCTTGTTGATATTGGAAGCGTTTTTGGCACTGGTTTTGCTGGTGTTCATTGTCTGGTGGACGATGTTCTCGGGCCGGAAAAATGGTGAGTTAAAAAAAAATCCTGAAGAAAGTAAACACAAACCTGCGGACAAACCCTGAGCCCCTAAACCTTGCTAGATATTACGCAGCAAATTCGCCAATTCAACCGCCGATTTAACGCCCATCTTGTCGAACACACGAGCCCTGTGTACTTCCACCGTGCGTACGCTGATCTCTAATTGATCGGCCACCAGCTTATTGGACAGGCCGCCAACCACCAGCTTCATCACGTCGCGCTCACGATCGGTCAGGCCGTCCAGCCGCGCCTGCAGACTGCTAGATTCGCTATGCACGGCCAGCGCAGCGCCGGATGCCGCAAGCGCCTGTTCGATGCGGTCTACCAGTGCGTTGTCTGAAAACGGTTTTTCGCAAAAATCAAAAGCGCCGCGCTTGACGGCAGCAACCGCCGTTGGCACATCTGCATGGCCCGTCAAAAAAATAACCGGAAGAAACGGCAGCAGGCCGTAGGCAATCAGCTTCTCGAACATGGCCAAACCACTCAAGCCCGTCATGCGGACATCGAGCAACACGCAAGACGGTGACTTGACTGCAAAGTTTGAGGAAATTCGCGCATCAAAGGCTTCGGCGCTGTCAAAAGACTCGCTCGGCAAACGGCGCGAACGCAGCAGCCAGGCCAGTGCCTCGCGCACGCCAGCATCGTCGTCAACGATATAAACCGTGGCATTGTGGATAGGCTCCATAGGTCACCTTCAAATGATGGCTGATGGTTAGGCTGGCAGGGTTGGAATCTTGCCGTGTACTGGCGTTACGGGCAGGGTAAAGCTGAAAGTTGTGCCGTGCGGCGCTACGGCCTCAAACCCGAGAAAACCGCCATGCTGCTCAATCACTGTACGGCAAAGACTCAGGCCAAGCCCCATACCTTCTGCCTTGGTGGTGAAAAAAGGCGTGAACAATTGCTGTGCCACCTCGGCGGTGATGCCTTCACCAATATCTGTCACTGAAAACTCGACCCAGTTACTGCGCGCGTTGGATGCCGCAGGCCTGATGCGCAAGGTCAGGATGCGGGCGCTGTTGCAGGATGACTGCCCATCAACGCCCTCGGCATAGTCACGCATGGCCTGCATACCGTTGCGTGACAGGTTGAGCAGCACCTGCTCGACCATGGTCCGGTCGCACAGCACAGGGGCGCATGTCGGGTCTACCTCGATCACAACTGTGACTGACAGTTTGCGGGCCTGCAGGCTGACCAGCGGCATCACCGCGTCGAGCAGGGCGCGCGGCTCAACGGATTCTTTGGTCTGGTCGCGGCGGCGCACAAAGTCATGCACGCTTTTAATCACCTTGCCGGCCCGCTCGGCCTGCTCAACGATGCGGCTCATGACACCTTGCAAGTCACTGGACAGGTTACTAGGCACATCCGCAAGCACGACACGGCTGGGTGGCCTGTCAACACTCTCGTCCAACTGGTCTCTGAGAAGATTGAGCGAACCCGTAGCGTAGCTTGAAATAGCTGCCAGTGGCTGATTCAGCTCGTGGCTCAGGAGCGATGCCATCTCGCCAATCATTGCCAGCCTCGCCGTTGCCTGCAGGCGGTCCTGGCTGGCGCGCGACAGCTCTTCCACACGGCGCTGCTCGCTCACGTCCAGAATCGCGCTCATCCAGCCGGTGTGCTTGCCCACCGCGTTGATAAGTGGCGCCTCCATGATGAGCACTGGAAACCGCGTGCCATCAGGCCGGATAAAAACCGACTCATACCCTTCTCTGGGCAGGTTGTTGCCCGCCTGTCGAATGGTTCGTCGCTGCTGGTACATGTCTGCAAGCTCGGGCGGCCAGTAAGGCGAGGAAAAACTGTGATTGAGCAAGTCCTTGGCCGGCATACCCACCATCTGGCAAAAGGCGGGGTTGACATAGGTGATGCGGCCAGACAGGTCACGCGCACGCAAGCCAGTCAGCACCGAGTCTTCCATGGCTTTTCTGAAAGCCAGCGCTTCGCCGAGGTCGTGCTCAACCTTCAGGCGCCTGCGCATGTCGCGCGCCAGCAAAAACAGCACGGCCATCAAGGCCAGCGACATGGCGGTCACAAGCGCCGTCAGCACATTCGGGAAAAGTGCGGGTGTGCCCTGACGGCTCTCCAGCCTGAGCACCAATGTGTTGCCAGGTAAATCCAGCAGTTGCTGGGCCACGTAAACCCGATTTCCCCGCGAGGGCGTGCCATACAGCGCCAGTCGCGTGCCATCGGCCTCGGTGAACGCTAGGCTTTGCCCACGCACCATTTGCTTGCCGACCAGTTCAGCCAGGATGGCTGGTAGCGAATAGGTGGCCACGGTGTAGCCCACCAGCCGCCCCGATGCCACGATGGGCATACACATGTCCAGCATTTCAAACCCCAGATCATCCGACTGCGGCATGAAGTAGCCGGTGGAATAGGCCGGGCCACTCAAGCGGCGCGCGGTGGTGCAGGCCTGGCTGACATCGGCCTGCGCCGTCGCCCGCCCCAGGCGCTCAAAAACCGGGCTGCGGTAGGGAGTGTCTGCATAGGCGAGCACTTCGAGCGACTCGCTACGCCACTCCATGCGCATGATCTCGCGGTGCTCGCGCAACACCGCGGCCACTGGTGTTTGCCATTCATCAGTCGGGCGCTCATTGGACTGCAGGGTCGCCATCGCCTGAAAACTCTGGATGTTACGCGTCAGCGCGGCGCGGATATCGGTGACCGTCTGCACCGCGTCCTGCTCCAGCCGGCTTTGCACCTGGCTTGATTCGTAGCGCCCCGCCAGCCAGACCAGGGTGGACAGCAGGCCCAGCAGCAGTGCCAACAGTAGCACCCACAGCGCCCAGCGCCGGCTCCAGCGCCGTCCGAGCGCACGCCGGTCCGCCCGGCTGTCGGCTGCATCGGGCTGGCTCACAACACCCCGTGCTTCAGTGCGGGCAACTGCAGCCGAACAGCCCGCAGGCGCTCACCCGACACTTGCGCCATGACCACCCCCGGGCTCTGGGCCTGCTGCGCCAGCACCTCCCCCCAGGGGTCCACAATCAGGCTTTGGCCCCAGGTGTGGCGCCCGTTGTCGTGGACGCCGCCCTGGGCCGCAGCCACCACATAAGCGAGGTTTTCAATCGCCCGCGCGCGCAACAGCACTTCCCAGTGGGCCTGGCCGGTGGTTCGTGTGAAGGCACTGGGCACCAGCAACAGGTCCGCCTTCATGGCCCGGTACAGTTCGGGAAAGCGTAGGTCGTAGCAAATGCTCAGGCCCACCCGGTAGCTGTTCCCATCGACCGATGGCAGGTCAAACGTCACCGGTGCCGCCCCGCTTTCGATCACGCGCGACTCGTCATACTGCTCCTGCCCGTTGTCAAAGCGGAACAGGTGAATCTTGTCGTAACGCGCCACACACTGGCCCGACGGCGCATAAACCAGCGAACTGTTGCGCACATGGCGGCTGTCGCTGGCGCGAAGCGGCACGGTGCCGCCCACAATCCAGAGCCCGAGCTCGCGCGCGGACCGGGCCAGAAAATCCTGGATCGGCCCGTGGCCCGCCGCTTCCTGAACGTCCAGCTTGTCGGTGTCTTTCAGACCCATCAGGCAAAAATATTCGGGTAGCACTGCCAGCTCGGCACCCTCTGTAGCCGCCTGCGATAACAGCGTGTGCGCTACGTCCAGATTGGCACGCACACTTGGCGAAGACACCATCTGTATAGCGGCAATTTTCATGGCTTGCGCTCCATCTTGGTAATTTTCGGGTTGACCCAACTGCCGTCGATATGAAACTCCTGCGTGGCGGCCTGTATCAGCGGACGACTCAGGAAAAACTGCGCCAGAAAGCTGCCCAGGCCAATCGCCGGGTTGATGACCGTGGCAATCAGCAAAGCTGTTCCGGCATTGATCTCTGGTATCACCACCACCTTGATGTCCTGCGTCTCCCTGGCGATGTCGGCACTGCCCTCCATCAACACGGCAGCGCTAACACCTTTCATCTGCAGGTTGTTGGTGGCCGCCACGCCCTGGCTGATGTTGACATCACCGCGCACAAAATCGAAGGCAAAACCTTCTGAAAACACATCCCGGAAATCAAGCGTCAGACGACGCGGCAGTGATTGCAGACTCAGCACACCCAGCAGCTTGGCAATGCCGGGGTCGGCCTTGAGAAACTGTCCTGACTCAATGTTCACATTGAATTGCCCGTTCATACTGGGGTAATCAAGACTGAGCGGTGAACCAGCCCAGGCCACCTGGCCTTCCATTTTTCCCTTGCCGCGTTTGATGACATCGTTCATGCCAAAGCGGTTCAGCAACTCGCCAGAATCAGCGATATCCAGCGTGAAGTTCATCACCGTACGACGGCGCTCGAATGCAACCCGCTGGCCCTCCGTGGCTCTGGGTGGAGTAGCCTGGGCATTGATGGCCGTCCAATTGCCAGTGGCTTTGAGCACAGCTTCCGGCAGAATCACATTGAGTTTGGTTAATCGCCATTCGCGCACACCGCCTTCACGGGCTACCGTCTGCGCACCGCGATTGATGGCCTCAATTTCAACACGCCCCAATTTTTTACCGCGCAGTTCCATATCGTCCACAACAATGTCGAGCGCAGGAATATTGGCGGGCTGCTCATCGAGAATATTTTCAACATCGTTGGCGGTACTTTGCCCCAGGCTCAGACGCGACAGTCTCGCATACACCAGCCCCGCCCCACCCCCACGGGGCTGCCTGAACTGGACGTAACCATTGAGCTCTGTTGCGTCAATATTGACGCGCCAGTCCAGCTCTTCACGGGTGCCGCCAACCACCACGTTGTTCAGCTTGCGGCCTTCGACTTGCAGCTCTTTGGCCCGTATCGCCAGCTGGGTGGGCAAATAAGCCAGGGAAGCGCCGGAGAAAACGCTGTGACCGCTTGGTGTGCTTGGTGCGGTTGAATCTACTGCGCCAGCCACCGATCTGGAAAGAACTTTCTCCCACGCATCAAGGTCTAGCGTTGCCAGATTGATGTTGGCCGCCACGCCGCTCTCGGGCATGGGGGTCGATTCACCCGGCTCCAGCCCGACGCTGATGCTGCCCCTGATAACGCGCGGCTCGCTGCCACTGACATCACGCACATACACCACCGATGCCACCGATGCGCCATGCCCAACCGTCAGAGCCAGCTGATCCTGCAGTTTTTGCCCTGGCAACAGCGAGCTCGTCAGCAGGGTGTTTTCAAAACGTACCGGCAGAGACGATTCAGCCGTCTTGCTCAAAGGCACAGGCAAACCAAGCGCCATGCCCTGGAGGTTGCTGGCCACCACCACCTCTACCACGCCACGCCTGAAACCCAGAGTTGCGGTGTAGTCAGCGCTGCCGCTGGCATTTTGTGCAATGCGGGAGACAAAACCCAGATCCCGGGCCTGCTTGATGCCTTCGGCGGTGAGGGTTCCCTGCGCCCTGAAGGTCGCCACGACTGCCTCCAGGTCTGGGCCGCCAGTCACAGCGCCAGCAGCGGCGCGGGCAGTGGCTGGCGCACGCATGCCACCCTCAAAACGGATATCGCCACCCAGCAAACGCGCCTGGGCTACAGGCACGTTGAAACCGCTTTCGTTAAAGGTTGCCACCCCCTTGAGGCGCCCCAGCAGCGGCGTGGCGGGCGAAAACTGTACATCGTTGCCGGGCAATGACAGCGTGCCCTGCACCCGTGTCTTGTCGATGTCATGGAGTGGCAGACTCAGGTGTATGCCGTAGTCGCCAGAGCCGCTACCGACAGCCTGCGCCAGCACCTGGCCCGTCATGGAGCCGACTGGCGAGGTATTGACAAAGCCCAGGGCATCGGACAGGGAGCCTTTGATTTTGGCGTTCAAGTCGAGTGTGGCGGAATGCATCAGGTCAGGAATGCGGGCATCGACCTTGAGCAGTTGCAGACTGCTCAAGCCTGTCACTTTGGCGCTGGCACCATGGATGTCCAGCGCAGCGCGGGTAAAGACCAGCTCGCCCTGAACGTCCGTGAGTGCAGGCCACGGCTTCGCATCCTTTGGCTGTAACAGTCTTGGTACGTAGGCAAATACGCCTTTTGTGACTTTGGCAGATATTTTGAATTCGCCCAGCGCCGGGTTGGAAAAAGGCATGTGATTGACTGGCCCTTTGATCTTGAACTTCACGTCGCTGATGGCCCCTTCGAGCACTGCATCGCGCACGTAGTGGCGCACTTCATCGGATAAAACCAAAGGCAAATAGCGGTGAACTTTGGCACCATTTCCACGACTCAAACGGCCTTGCAGATCTAGCACCCCGAGCGAGTTATCGGCTGGCTCGCCCGACTGCCAGCTGGCCTGCGCCACACCTTCCGCATCGCTGCTTGCGAACTTGATATTACGCAATTGCGTATCTATTTTTCCGTTGACCAGCTTCCACTGCGCATCCAGCGACAGGCGATCAAGCCGCACCACAGAGTCTTCAAAAATACCGGGCAAATCAAGCACGCCGCGTACGATGTTGACAGCCGCCTTGCCACCCGCCTGCGTCACATCAAAATCAATGGCTGCGCCTTTAATGCCCGGACGACCTGGTTGATGATGCACCGCCGTGCCAGTGTTGGACCTGACTGCCGGGTTGGGGAGCGCGGCCAGTTCCAGACCGGTCACGCGCCCTTTGGCCGAGAAAGTCATGGAAGTCTTGAGCGATGTTTGCCAGCGCGCCTCAAGCGTTTCAACCAGACCTTTAGGCGCATAGGATGTGATGGCCGCATGGGTGGCGGTGTCCAGCGGCAGGCGATTGGCAATCTGGGCCAGCGCAGCCAAATCCAGTTTGTCTGCTTTCAACTCGTTTTTTTGCTCCGCCTGTCCTTCGGTCCGAGTATGAATCAGGGTCAAATTGCCACCCGGCCAATTCAGGCCGTCGCGGGTATTGAAAGCTAAGCCTTCGGTATTGAAAGCGAAGCCATCAACCAGCTGGCTACCGCCAAAACGGCCAAGCACCGAATCGAGTGCCAACGCCTCGAGCGTTTTCCCCAACTGGACATTGACTTCTCGCAGGGCAACGTCGGCGACGCCGCCAGTGAGCCGCCCCTTGTGTACGTCGGCCCAGGCACGCAGGCTGCCGTTGCCGGTTCTGAGGTCAATGCCAAAGGTGTCCAGGCTAGCGTACTGCTTGATGCGGGAGACATCCACCCGGTCGAACGCGGCATAAAGCTGACCCGACCAGTCCGCCCAGCGACCTGCCTCGGTTGACAGCAAAGGTTGTCTGAAAATGCCGCGCAAACTGAAACGCTCACCCCATTGCGGCGCTGGCGTGGCATCGAGCCGCATGGAATGACTGCGCCGCCCATTGCGCATGACCGCATCAACCTGCGTCAAGGCGAGCGGCGGTGCATTGCGCACCTCGTCAATCCAGCGCACAGTACCGCCCTTGATGGACAGCTCGGGCTGCGAAAAAATCCAGTCGGCAACGGCGTGGCTTTCGCCGCGGGTTTGCGACAGGTCCAGGCCACCAACATAAATCCGGCCATCAGCAGTGCGCCGGATGTCAAGAGTCGGCTGGTCAATAAAAAACTGCTCAAATCCCCCGCCCCACAGCGACGACGGCGACAGCGCGGCCAACAGTCGCGGCAAGTGCAAGGCCTCGCGCCCCTGCTGGTCGAGCAGGGTCACATCGCGCAGTTCAAACGAGGGAATCAGTCCTGTGGAATAGGCGCTGATCTGGCCAATACGCACCGGCATACCCAGTGCTTTGCTGGCTTCCATTTCAAGGCGCGGGCGAAATTCCCCGATTCGCGGCACAATCCAGCCGTGAAGCAAGCCCCAGCTTGCGCCAAACAGCAGCCAGACAGCCACCACCAGCCAAAGCAGAACCCGGGTAAACAGGGCAAAACGCCGCAAATGCCGTGATGCCGGGACTGGCCCGGTTTGCAGGGTTGGCGATGGGGAGGTTGACTGAATCATTTGAGAGTCATTGGCATCATAGACAAGAGGAATTATGACCGTCAGCGTTCCCGCCCGTTCGCAATATTCACGCTTCGTTCAGCGCATACGCCGCCGCTACCCAAGCCAGATGGCATTGCTGCCCGCAGGTGCTCCCATTCACGCTGGCATGGAGCACACGCTGCAGGCCTTGTTTGCCGAGGGCTTACTGGCTGGTGCCGCGCTACGGGTGTTACGTCAACTGGTGCTGGAACGCCTGGTAGTGCTGGACTGTGATGGCGACAGCGCAGACCAGGTGCCACTGGCCGTGGTGACCCGCGCCATGACCGAGCTGGCCGAGTTGGCGCTGGATGTCGCCGTGCGCGAATCGCAAAAGACACTCGATGCCCTGTACGGCCCGCCGCAGCGCCCTGATATCGACGGCACACCTGCCGGGCGCGCCCTGCTATGGGTGGTGGGCATGGGTAAATTAGGCGCACGTGAGCTCAACGTCTCCAGCGATATCGACCTGATTTATATCTACGACCATGATGGCGAAACCTCCGGACGGCAAGATGGCCGGGGCCAGATTTCCAACCACGAGTATTTTGCCCATCAGGTCAAAGCCATCTACAACCTGATTGGCGACACCACCGAACATGGTTTTGTGTTTCGCGTTGACCTGGCGCTCAGGCCAAACGGCAATTCCGGGCCAGCCGCCATTTCACTGAGTGCGCTGGAAGACTATTTCCAGGCCCAGGGCCGCGAATGGGAACGCTTTGCATGGCTTAAAAGCCGTGTCGTCGCACCGCGCGAGTGCCTGCAAAACCACTCGAACTACTCGAACCACTCGAACAACTCAGTATCGGCCTTGCGTGCGACCGTGCTGCCGTTTGTTTTCAGGCGCTACCTCGACTACAGCGTTTTTGACGCGCTGCGTACCCTGCACCGGCAAATCCGTGAACATGCCGCCAAGCGCTGTGCCGGGCACCCCGAGCGCGCCAACGATGTCAAGATGTCGCGCGGTGGCATTCGTGAAATTGAATTCACCGTGCAACTGCTACAGGTGGTGCGCGGCGGGCAGTTCCCGGAGCTGCGCACCCGCCCCACGGTTGATGCCTTGCAGCGGCTGGCCGATGCCGGGTTGATGCCACAAGGCACCGCCGAGGCTTTGGTGCGTGCCTATGACTTTTTACGCCGGGTTGAGCACCGCATCCAGTACCTTGACGACCAGCAAACCCATGTATTGCCCACCCGTGATGATGACCTGAACTGGATTGCGCTGACGCTGGGCTACAGCGACTGCTGCGGGTTTCTGGCTGACCTGGATACACACCGCGAACTGGTCGCGCAAGAATTTGACAATCTGCTGGGCGGCAAGCCCGACTGCAAGGGCTGCGGCAAGCCGCCAGACGCTGCATCAAGCCTGCCTGAACTGGATGAGCTTCTTGACAATCTCTCGGCACGCTGGCCAGAACGGTTTCGCGACCGCCTTGCACTGTGGCGCAAGAACCCGAAGGTGCTGGCCCTGCGCGACGACTCACGCGCCCGCCTCGCGCAACTGGTACAACGCACCGCGCTGTGGCTCAGTGAAGGCACGGTCACCGAAGAAGCCGCACTGAGACTCGTTGACTGGATAGAGCCCCTGCTCAGGCGCGAAAACTACCTGGCCTTGCTGCTGGAGCGCCCGGCGGTACACATTCGTCTGCTGCGCCTGCTGGGTGCAGCGAAGTGGCCGGCTCGTTATTTGCTACAGCACCCCGGCGTGATTGACGAGCTGGCCAGCGATGCCATGTTGCACGAACGCTTTGACAGCGCAGGCTTTGCCAATGAGTTGCAACTGCGCCTGGCATCACTCAAACGTACTGGTGAGGACGACGAAGAGACCTGCCTGAACCTGCTGCGGCGCGCCCACCACGCGGAGGTTTTTCGCACCCTCGCCAGGGACGTGGATGGCGTATTAACGGTAGAGCAGGTGGCGGACGATTTGAGCGCGCTGGCGACAAGCATTCTGGGCATCACCACCAACTGGTGCTGGCAACGCCTTAAAAACCGTCATCGCCCCGAGCTTGATGGCCCTCGCTTGGCCATCATTGCCTACGGCAAACTGGGCGGCAAAGAGCTGGGCTACGGCAGCGACCTCGATATCGTGTTTGTCTATGAAGACGAGCACGAGCAGGCGGCGGAGGTCTATGCAGGCCTGGTGCGCAAACTGATTAACTGGCTGACCGTCAAAACAGGTGAAGGCGACCTGTTTGAAATCGACACCGCACTGCGGCCCAACGGTAACTCGGGGCTATTGGTGACCAGCTTTGAGTCCTATGCTAGGTACCAACAGCAGCGCGGCAGCAACACAGCGTGGACCTGGGAACACCAAGCCATGACAAGAGCGCGATTTGTATACGGCAGTCAAGCGTTAAAAGAGCGCTTCGAGGCCATACGCAACAGCGTCATCACCGCGCCGCGCGATGCCAACATGCTGCGCAGCGAAATCGTCGCCATGCGCGACAAGGTTCGCACGGCGCATCCGGTCAAGGGTGGAAAATTTGATGTGAAGCACAGTCCCGGCGGCATGGTTGATGCCGAATTTGCAGTGCAATACCTGGTGCTGTCGCAGTCCGGGCAACACCCCGAGCTGCTTGAAAACGCTGGCAATATCGCCTTACTTCAGCGTGCCGAAGCAGTGGGCCTGCTGCCGCCAGGTGTTGGTGAGCAGGCAGCCAACGCCTACCGGGAACTGCGTCGGGTACAGCACCGGGCGCGCCTAAACGAAGAACCGACGCAAGTGCCAGCTGAAGAGCTGGCCGCAGAACGCAAAGCCATCGAGAATTTGTGGGCAGCCGTTTGAGTTATTGGGGTCAGACACCAATTTCGCAGCGGTGCGAAGCACCGCCCCCGGAGGGCGAGCCGTAGGCTCGGCGAATTTGGGCTCTGACCCCAAAAACTCAATCCACGCTGCGGATGCGTTTGACCAGCGCTGTCGTTGAATAACCATCCACAAACGGTATCGTCAGGGCCTTGCCACCATAGCTTTCCACTACTTTGGTCTCCGGCAGTTTTTGCATATCGTAGTCGCCACCCTTGACCAGAATATCAGGCTTTAGTTCGCTGACAATGTCCAGTGGCGTGTCTTCATCAAACCAGGTGACCAGGCTGACAGACTCCAGCGCAGCCATCATCATGGCCCTGTCGTTTTCGTTGTTCAATGGCCGGTCTGGCCCCTTGCCCAGACGGCGGGCCGAGGCATCGGTATTGAGCGCCAGCACCAAGCTTGCGCCCAGCGCACGCGCCTGTGCCAGGTAGGTCACATGACCACGGTGCAAGACATCAAAAACGCCATTGGTAAAGACGATTGGTTTGGCCAATCCGGCCATACGCCGCGCCGCGCCCGTGCGCGGGGTTATTTTCTGGAGAAAAGCAGGCTCGCTCACACGGCTTGGGGCTTGAGCTCAGGCGCTAAACCTGGAGCTAAAACTGGGGCGATAGTGCCGGCGATTTCACGGCTCAGCTCCTTGCGGTAGCGGTTCAATTCCTGCACAGTTTTGAAGCTGCGGTTCATCAGCAAACTCATGTTGTGCAGGATGCGCTCGACCACCTTGCCCTCCCATACCGCATCGAACTTGATCTGGGTGTCCAGCCAGTGCTCCAGCCAGTCCGGATTCGGCAGGCGCGACTGGATAGTGTCGCGCGGGAACAGGGTTTTGTTCACATGCAGATTGGTCGGGTGCAATGCCTGCGCGGTGCGGCGAGCACTGGCCATCAGCACGCCGACCTTGGTGAAAGCGGCGCGTGCGTCGTTGCCAAAATTGTTGATGGCGCGCTTCATGTAGCGCAGGTAGGCACCACCGTGGCGCGCTTCGTCCTGGCTGAGTTGCGTGTAAATCTGTTTGATGACCGGCTCATTGTGCCATTCGCTGGCGCAGCGGTACCAGTGGTTGAGGCGGATTTCACCGCAAAAATGCAGCATCAGGGTTTCAAGCGCTGGCGCGGGCTCGAACTCAAAGCGCACTTCATGCAGCTCTTTTTCGGTCGGTGCCATGTCGGGTCGGAAACGCCTCAAATATTCCATCAGCACCAGCGAGTGTTTCTGCTCTTCAAAAAACCAGATCGACATGAAAGCTGAAAAGTCACTGTCGTCCTTGTTGTCACGCAGGAACATTTCGGTAGCAGGCAGCGCTGCCCACTCCGTGATGGCATTCATCTTGATGGTCTGAGCCTGCTCGTCTGTCAATTTGGAAGCATCAAAACTGGCCCAGGGAATGTCCTTATCCATGTTCCAGCGGACAGACTCAAGCTGTTTGAACAGTTCCGGATAAAGCATGTCAACTCCTTATAGCTGCTACGGCAAAGTCTCGGCAAAACTGGCCCTGAGCATCAGCTTCTCCTGCAACTTCGCAAGATTGGGATACGTCTGGCGCCAGGCGATATTGGCAAAGCGGAAATCAAGATAGCCGAGCGCACAACCCACCGCCACGTCGGACAAGCTGAAGTGCACACCGCTGCAAAACGATTTGTCGGCCAGGCCGGTACTCATGACTTTAAGGCTGTTGTGAATTTTTTCGATCTGACGGTCTATCCAGGTCTGGCTGCGCTGCGCATCCAGACGGCCGCTCCAGGTGGCTTCAAGGCGCGCTAGAACGGCGGCATCAAGCAGGCCATCGGCCAGTGCTTCCCAGGTTTTTACCTCTACACGCTCCCGGCCCTGCACGGGGATCAGCTTGCCCACCGGTGACAGCGTGTCGAGATATTCAACAATTACACGGGAATCAAACACCGCCTCGCCGCCCTCCATCGCCAGGCAGGGCACTTTGCCCAGCGGGTTGGAGCCGGTGATCGTGCTGTTAGCCGCCCACACGTCTTCAGTGACATATTGGTAGTCGAGTTTTTTCTCAAGCATCACAATGCGCACTTTTCGCACGTAGGGGCTGGTGTTGGATCCGATGAGTTTCATAAATGGTAATGGTTCTTGTACAGGAAGGTGCAAAGTAAGCGCAGAGGCTGCATTCTATCGGCCCGGCCCGGCCCGAAGCTGACTACGCAAAACCAGGCAAACCGGCCCGCCTACAATTGGCGCATGAGCTCTCCCAACACGCTTTCTACCATCAACGCGCTATCGCCGCTAGACGGCCGCTACGCCCCCAAACTCGCCGCGCTGCGCCCTTTAATGAGCGAGCAGGGCTATATGCAGCGCCGGGTACAGGTTGAAATCGCGTGGTTTATTGCGCTGTCGGATGCGGGCTTTACCGAGTTCAAGCCACTGAGCCCCGGCGCCCGTACTTACCTGATGGGTCTGGTCAAGAACTTCTCCGAGGCCGATGCGCTGGCCATCAAGGACATTGAAAAGACCACCAACCATGACGTCAAGGCCGTGGAGTACTGGATCAAGTCCAAATTCGAAGCCCGGCCAGAGCTGCAGACGGCAGCCGAGTTCGTTCACTTTGCCTGTACCAGCGAAGACATCAACAACACCAGCCACGCGCTGCAACTCAAAAGCAGTCGCGAACAAGTGCTGCTGCCGGCGCTGGACAAGGTCATCACGCAGTTGCGCGAGATGGCGCATCGCTATGCCGACGAGCCCATGCTCAGCCGCACGCACGGCCAGACGGCCAGCCCGACCACGGTGGGCAAGGAGATTGCCAACGTAGTGGTGCGCCTTGTGAATGCGCGCGAAAAAATTGCCGGCATCAAGCTGATGGCCAAAATGAACGGCGCAGTGGGCAACTACAACGCACACCTGTCTGCCTGGCCGGATACCGACTGGGAAGCCTTCAGCCGCAAGGTGATTGAAACGCCGGAGCCGCTGGGTTTGGGCCTCACGTTTCAGCCCTACAGCATCCAGATTGAGCCGCACGACTACATGGCTGAGCTGTTTGATGCGGTAGCGCGCACCAACACCATCCTGATTGACTGGTCGCGCGACGTGTGGGGCTATGTCAGCGTGGGTTACTTCAAACAGCGTTTAAAGGCTGGCGAAATTGGTTCATCCACCATGCCGCACAAGGTCAATCCGATTGATTTTGAAAACGCCGAGGGCAATCTTGGCCTAGCCAATGCATTACTCACACACATGAGCGAAAAGCTGCCCATCAGCCGCTGGCAGCGCGATTTGACCGACAGCACGGTGCTGCGCAATATGGGCGTGGCGCTGGGTTACGCCGTGCTGGCCTATAACTCTTTAAGCGTGGGCCTGGGCAAGCTGGAGCTAAATGTTGAAGCGCTGCAAGACGACCTGAATGCCTCGTGGGAAGTACTGGCCGAGCCGATACAAACGGTGATGCGCCGCTATGGCGTGCAGGGTGCGTATGAAAAACTCAAGGAAGTCACACGCGGCAAAACCGTCAAGGCCGAAGACCTTCATGCGCTGATCCGTTCGCTGGAAATTCCTGATGCAGAGAAGACGCGCTTGCTAGCCATGACACCTGCGAGCTATGTGGGTATGGCGGCTGAGTTGGCGAAACGGGTTTAGTCTGGATTCGTCGGCATCACAACGCCGCACTGCCAGCACGCTTCAAACCCGCCTTCAACCACCTCGCCACACACGCATAGCCAGCGCCGCTGCGGCAGGTTCTGCAACTGAAGCAGAAACTTTTTGGCGCGCACTTCCTCAAAGTCAAGGGCTAGCCAGACCTCGGGCAGGCATTGGTCGGGCGGCAATCCGCCGGCCAGCCCGCCGAGAAAGTAGCGTTCCACGCTGGCTGAAAACCCGGCTTGCTGCAAGGCATCAGCCCAGAGTGTGGCGATGGCGATATTGGGGGCCTGAGTTAATCTGAGCATGGAAGTCTGTGAAATAGCATTGCCATAAATTCAGTAGCTGGTCACGTCCGTATTTAAAGGGCTACAGCCGTTTTTACATGTAAAAATTCGATCTTTTCAGACTTTTCAAGCGCTCGGTCGGCATAGCGGCCAAAGCGCCAGGCTGTAGCGTCCATCGTGATGCGCCGCCAGGTGCTGCGTTTGGCGGCGGGCGATAGCTCGGGCCACCTCTGCACTTCTTCAAACGTACGGCCGCAGCCCTTGCACATTTCATCGCCCTGGCTGGTCGAGCAAATGGCGATGCAGGGCGTATCAGCCGTGGTGTCGTACCAGGCTTGCCAGGCGCTCATGGCCTTGGGCGGGAAGCTCTTTTCGTCAGACTCGTCCTCATGGTAAAAAATCATCAGTGCATATACCTCGGCCAGCGCCCGCAGCTCTGCGCCCAGCGTGATGCCGTCGGGCGACGGTGTTTTTTCGCGCCAGTAATTGATGGCCGCTTCAATGTCGGTGATGTGGATGCCGGCCATGTTGAGGTGATTTTTTCAGTTGCCTGGAGTTTTTGGGGTCAGAGCCCAAATTCGCCGAGCCTACGGCTCGCCCGAAGGGCGCGGTGCGATGCACCGCAGCGAAATTGGTATCTGACCCCAATAACTCCTGAAACTGGATTATCCAGTACCCGTGTAGGTTAAGGCACAAAGTACAATCAAGGTATTGAAGGGGAGTAACTCCCTCGTTTTGCTGTATTACTTTTAATAACAGACACAGCAGCAAAAACGCTTCAGCAAGTCGTCATTACGAAGCCTTGGGAATTAAACAGGGCTTCCGGTTTGTTGGGCATGCAGCGACACTGCATGTCGAGCCAGACCTTCGATTGAACCTGTTCAGGTTGAGTCGAAGGCATTCGCAGTTTCCGCATTGGCAGCTGTAGCACTCAACCACCTGATCAGTTTCAACGAAGCCGGCCACCCGTTTGCGGATGGTCAAGTCGAAATTTGACATGGAGTGCTAACTTGGAATTATTCTCGAACCCCTGGTGGTCAGCCCTGCTGGCGATCATCCTCATTGACCTGGTGCTCGCTGGAGACAACGCAATCCTGATTGCGCTGGCAGCCCGCAACCTGCCCCCCCACCTACAGAAAAAAGCGATTGCCTGGGGAGCAGTCGGAGCCATAGTGATACGTTCCTTGATGACCATCGGCGTGGTGTGGCTGCTCAAAGTCCCTGGTCTGATGCTCGTCGGTGGTCTCGCCCTGCTGTGGATTGCCTACAAATTAATGGCTGATCAGGGTGGCAAGGAACATGACGGGCCAGTTGCCACTACATTTTGGGGCGCGATGAAAACCATCGTGATTGCCGATGCGGTGATGGGCATTGACAACGTGCTGGGCGTGGCTGGCGCTGCGCACGGCGCATTTGAGCTGGTCATCCTCGGCCTGCTGATAAGCGTGCCGATTATAGTTTTCGGCAGCTCCCTTGTGCTCAAGCTGATTGAACGCTTCCCCATCATCATCACGCTGGGTGCTGCCGTGCTGGCATTGACAGCCGCAAAAATGATTGTGGACGAACGGCTGCTTGACCCGATTTACGGTGGCCCGGGTGCGTCGCCGTCGGCTGAAACCTTGCACGCATTGGCTCAATGGGCCACTTACGCACTGGCCCTTGCCGGTGTGCTCGGTGCAGGCTGGTGGGCTACGCAGCGGGCAAAGTCGCACGGCAACTAGTGATCGAGTTTGTCCTGGAGCGCTTGCTCTTTAACAAGTGAGGCCAGTTGCCGCGCACGCGTGTCGATGATGGAGCCTTCGATAAAATCTGCGCTACCCGGATGGCTTCGTATCATGGTCTGCGCCGCCCTGAATCTTTCCAGCGCACCGGTGTAGTCAAGCTGCGCCACACGGCCTTCTGCATCAGCGCGAATGGCACGCACGCTCTGGTTCTGGTTGCCGTAAGCGACCGCCAGCAACTGCCAGGCCGCGTCATCTTTGGGGTGGGCCGTGACCCAGCTTATCAGGCGCGCCGATACCGCCTGCGGCTTGCCCGCTGCCAGCAAGGCCCTTGCCTGCATCAACAGCTCTGCACGCACCGTGGTTACTCCCATGTCGATTTGTGCAGCGCCTGCTGGCACAAGCCCGGCCAGCAGATCAATCTCGATGCTGAGCAGACTGGTCGCATTGGCAGCTGCCGTGTTGCCCGTTACCTGCCCCTTGAGCCTTTCAGCCAGGCGGCGCGCCAGAGCGAAGTCCCTGAGCTTGGCGGCTGCCAACGCACCGGCATACAGATTGCCGGTGTTACGAGCATCCGTACCAGGCGCTGCCTGACGCTGTGCTTCAGCCACCATGGCACGCAGTACATCCACACCCGGGTCGGCCAGAATGCTCGCGCGTGCGGCCATCACGGCGTGCAGCAAACGGGCTTGCGCTGACTCACTGGCCGTGGCTTTGTTGGGATGGGCTTGCTGCAAATCGAGTTGCCGCCTGGCTTGCGCTTCTGCAATGCGCTGGGTTGTCAACGGGTGGGAGCGCAGGTAGGGGAAGGCGCCGTTGTCATTGATGCGTGATGCCTGCTGGAGTTTTTCAAACATGCTGGCTACGCCCCGGCTGTCAAAGCCTGCGTCCGTCATCACATTAAAGCCGACGCGGTCGGCCTCGCGCTCCATGTCGCGCGAAAAATTAAGCTGCGATTGAGCGGCGAGCGCCTGCCCACCCACAATCGCAGCCTGCGCCGCATTCGGACTTTTGCTCGCGGCCAGCGCGCCCAATATCATGGCGGCGATCAACAAAGGCGTGGTGCGCGCCTGTTGCGTGATGAGCCGCGAAATATGCCGCTGCGTGATGTGACTCAGCTCATGCCCCAGCACCGCTGCCAGCTCGTCGCGGGTAGTCACAGCGGCAATCAGGCCCAGATGCACGCCCATGTAGCCGCCCGGCAATGCAAAGGCATTGATGCTCCGGTCGCGAATCAGAAAAAGCCCCCACGCAAAGCGCTCGTCAAGCTCAGTATTGAGTTCCCCCCGCGCGCGCGCCGCAGCCATCAGGCTTTGCCAGATGCCTTGCATGTAGTCGACCAGCACCGGATCGTCAATATAGTCAGGGTCGCGGTAAATGCTGGCGGCGATGCGGTCGCCAAGACGGCGTTCAGTACCAGCAGACATTTCCAAGTTGTCCCCCATCGATGGCAGGCCACCGCTGTTGCGGGTTACGCCAACGCCACTGGGCGCTTGGGCTAGCGATAAGTTGCTAGGCACCAAAAACGCCGCCGCCACCGCTAATAAAGTTTTTGCGAAGCCCGAGCACAAATCTAACTTGATAATCATGGCACTTATGATGCAGCTTGCTTGTAAAGGTTAGGTAAAACACGATGCCAAATTCAATGGACCATACGAATACGCTCACTCATTTTGATGCCCAAGGTCAAGCCCACATGGTTGATGTCGCTGCCAAAGCAGCAACGCACCGTATTGCCATAGCCCAGGGGCGCATTGTGATGAACGCTGCCACGCTAGCCATTATTTTGGCAGGTAATGCCAAAAAAGGTGATGTGCTGGGCATAGCCCGCGTGGCCGGCATCATGGCTGCCAAAAAAACCAGCGACCTGATTCCCCTGTGCCACCCGCTGGCATTGACGCGCGTGGCGATTGATTTCACGCCCCACGAGGACAGCGACACCATAGCCTGCCGCGCAACCGTTGAAACCGTTGGCCCGACGGGCGTGGAAATGGAGGCGCTGACCGCCGTGCAAATAGCGCTTTTAACTATCTACGACATGTGCAAGGCCGTGGATCGGGGCATGACCATCACCGATGTCTGTGTGCTCGAAAAGCACGGCGGCAAGTCGGGCAGCTTTGTCCACACGCCTGCCTGAGTGGTTACTATTTCAGGCTGCCCAGGGTTATTGGGCTCTGACCCCAAAAACCCAGCCAAAGGCTAGTCTCATTTGGACTCTGACCCCAAAAACCCTGCATAGTCAAGCGGAAACGCCGCCCTGTAGCGCGCCATCTGCTCCAGTGCGGCGGCATCACGCTTGAGTAGCAGCGCGCTTTCAATGATTTTTTCGACCACTCGTGGCTCTGGCGAATAGTGCAGCAAAGCAGTAGCCGTGTTGAAAGTCCACTCTGCGTTTTGCGGTGTGAGCGGTGTCACCAGCAGTTGCGCAAAGCGGAGCTGGTTATCAAAAAACCAGGACTTGCCAATTTTTCCCAGCGTACCGCTGCGGTAAGCCGCATCACGCGCTTCAGGCACCAGGTAAATCTGGCTGATGCGGTTGTAGTCCCAGGCAGAAAAACCCGTACACGCTATTAAAATAATATCTAATGAGGCTTTTAATATGGGCGCCACAAGGCTATTTAACGGGTTTTTTGTGCTGTACCAAACCTCATCTGACGCTGGCGCAAGTCGCCATAGCAAGCCAATACAAATCCAGAAAGCCATCTGGAACGGGCCATACCAAAGCGGGTACTCCAGCATGCTATGCAGCAAGATGGCAGCAAGCACGCTCCAGGCCAATTGGCGCGTTGGATCGACTTCACGCCACGGCCGTTGCCGCAGCGCCCACCACGTAAAAACGCCACAGACCAGCAGCGCCACCGGAATGCCCAGCTCCACAGCCAGCTGTAGCGGCAGGTTGTGCGCGTTGTCCAGAATTTCGCAAAAGCGCGGCCCGTCATACAGGGTGATGTAGTGCGCGTAGTCAAGTTCACCCCAGCCCCAACCGAGTAACGGTTTTTGGGCTATCAGATGCAGCACGTTAGACCACAGGGTGATGCGGCTGGCGCACGGCAGGTCGCCGGCCCACAAGCGCGCAGCCATGCCAAAAATGGACAGGTCAAATCCGCCAAGTAGCGGCAATAAAAATGTGGCTAGCGCATAGGTGATGACAGCCGCCAGCAGAATGGTGCGAGCCATAGCCTGCCGCCATAGACCCCAAACCGCGCACAGTGCGCAGACAAGCCCTAGTTGCACTAGGCCGGTACGTGACTGGGACGCGGCATTACCGACAGCCAGAGCGCAGCCCAGCAGAATGGCCAACCACTGCGCGCGCCTAGGCGTTCGATGCGCAAACCAGATTAACGCTGCCAAGGCCATGTTGGTGAGCGTCGCAAATTGATTGCGCTGACGCAGATTGGCAAACGCCTCGCCCAGTCTTGCGTGGTTGACCCAGGGTTCAAAAAAGCCGGTGGCACCAAAATACTGTAGCAGTGCGATAGCGCTGCTCAAAACACCAGCCAGCAGCCAGGCGCTGGCGGCAGGAAAGACCCAGCGCTGCGAAAACGCCACTTTATTTACAGCCTCATCGTGAAATGAGCGCAGTGATACGAAGAGTAGCAAGTAACCAATTGCCATCAGGGTGACCAACCAAGGCACGACGGCGGGTGATGGTCCAGGTGCGAAAGGGTTGAGCCAGGGCAGCACGAGCAAGGTGCCTAGCAAGTAGGGCCGGAAACAAGGCTGTCTCACCGGCCGGAGGACCGATAATTGCCCTGGGAAATTCTGTGGTGGGCGTCCGATCAAGGTAATTTAATCTCGAGTAGCTGAGGGTATTTGTGTGCGAGATCTTTCCAGTTTGCCTTTATCTTCTGATAGGTCTTTTCACCATGCATAGCCCGCATGACACGCAGTTGTCGCACAGCTTCTTCGGGGTCGCCATTCAGCGCCAGCGAAAGCGCATAACGGTTCTGCGTCGCGGTCCAAGGGTAGCGCAGTGCGACTTTCTTGGCCAGAGCCAGTTCATCGACCGTCATGCCCGGCTTGGGCGAAATCCGCGCACCGTTCAGCAAAGCACCCAATTGGGTCAATAGAACAATATCGGGGTTTTGATAATCGGCCGGTGTTTGGCCTACGCGCAACGCCTCAAAGCGCGCCACCCGAAAGTCTTCCTCAATGGCGACATACTCGACAACCGACCAAGCCGCCAAAGCACTCACCCCGAGCAAAAGCGCTGCCGCAGAACGGACTCCGATGCGAAACACCGGTTTGCTCCCTGCCGCGCCTTCCAGAACCCCCAGCACAAACATCACAGGAACCAGAAAATAAGCATAGGCAAATGGAAACTCGAGCATCGAATGCATAGCTACGGGCAGCATCAAAGCCAAGCAGTACCATGGCGGCAAGCTATTGGCAATCCGAACGCGCCGCCAAAGCCACACACCCGTTGCCAGCACCAAAAGTGCCGTAAGCGGCACACCCACCCCCAATGCCAGATCAAGCAAGATGTTATGGCTATACGAAAAGGGGTCGCTCAGTGCATAAGCATGCGCGACGGCGTTGTGCGCTTTGGGAACCTGATTGAGCCCCCAGCCCCACCAAGGCCGCCGGGCTACTGCTTCCAGCAACTGCGGCCACACGACCAAGCGCATGCCAGCTTTGGTATTGACCTCAACGCCTGAAATTTGCAGCACGAAAGCAAAAATCGACGGCCAGGCCCAGAAAAATGCCAAGAAACCGATCCCCGCGAGGGTAATCACCCACGGGGAAAGCTTGAAGCCCACACGCTTGTTTTTGACAAACCACCAGCCACACAGCAGCAAGAAGCTCAACACACCCGTACGCGACTCGGTCATAGCCAGGGCCGTGCACAAAACCAGGAAAATCAAAACCGAAACTAAGGCCTTGAGCTTGCGGGATTCATACAGAAACATAAGGCTGACGACCCCCATCAGCAACAAGGTCGCCAACTGGTTGGGTTGACCCAAATTTCCTCCAGGTCGACGCAGTTGAGGCATCCGGTTGATCCATGCGGATTGCTCCCACACCTCAAATACCTGCGCAAATGCCACCACCGCTGAGGCGAAGGCACCTGCCAGCAGGGTGAAGGCCACGACTTCCAATGTCACCCGCGCCTGCGAAGTGTTGTCCTTCGATTTAGCACCAGCGCCAAATCCCAGCACCAGGGTCGCGATACACAAGGCCAAGTAAAAACAAAAAACGAGAGCGTCACCCGCAAACGTCACCAGACCGGCAGCAACCTGAACCACGGCAAGCAGAGCCAAGCCGAAAAAAGGCAGGATCGCTGCAGGCACGGTAATCCACGCCCCACGGCCCTTTTTGCTCTGGCGGACCACAACAATGCTGGCTAACAGCCCTACAGAAAAAAATGCCAATGCTTCATTGTGCCAACTGACCCACGGCAGAAAATGGTTAGTCACCAGCCAGCTCCCGAGGAGCAAAAGGACTGCACAAAAAGGCATCACATCACCCAACGAAAAACGCCCCGTGAGGGGCATTTTTTCTGGTTGCGGCAAATGCTGCAAATTCAGCATCAACTACACGTCAACTTCAGGGTGCGAGGGTGCCAACTGCAACCGTTGCGCGGCAGGAAGCAGGCAACCACTTGCCGATAATCGCGATATCAGCGGCGGTAGCGCCGCAAGCCCATTGATTGACTTGAATACCAAGGGTAGTCGCAGCCAATGCAGCACCTCCACTGTCTTGCGGCTGCAACAGAACCGTCTTGCCAGTTGCCGCCGCATCAATTCCAGCGGCAATTGTGATTGCAATCCCACCATTTGCGTCGGTTTGAATTTTCGTGACATATTTGGTGGTTGCCGTCGAGCTTTCACAACCCCAAAGTCCCGCCGTAGGCGCTGAAGTGGCCGCCTGATAGGTTTCCGTAATGCCTGTGCGGCAAGCCGACGCCGCCAGAATAATTTCCGACATCTTGGCGCGCTTGGTGTAGTCCTGATAGGCCGGCAAGGCCACAGCAGCCAAAATACCAATGATCGCCACGACGATCATCAATTCGATCAGGGTGAAACCCTTTTGCATCTTTTGCATGGAACGCTTCATAAAAAACTCCTTGGTTGAGAAACTAGCGGAGACCATTCAGCAGATAGCGTGCCAACCTACGCCGCCCGTGCCCTGCAAGATTTTGCGTGATTTAGTAGGTATTTAAGCTTACGCACAAGGGCTTGCGCCGTAGTTCAGTGACTCAAAGCGTCCATGGTGCTGACATCTTTGTCACTTGGCTTGAGTTATTGGGGTCAGCCAGCAATTCAACCAACCGGCTCAAGGCATACCGCACCGTAGCCGCCCGCACGGCAGCGCGGTCGCCATCAAACTGCATGCACTCCGAGGTCACCACCCCGCCGACCGACCAGCCAAACCAGACGGTACCTACCGGCCTGCGCTTGCTGCCACCAGTTGGCCCGGCCACGCCGGTGACGGCCACAGCGACCTGCGCTTTTGAATGTGCAATCGCGCCCTGCGCCATGGCGCGTGCGACTTCTTCACTGACGGCGCCGTGTTTGGCGATTAACGCTGCGTCAACGCCCAGCAGCTCGGTTTTGGCGGCGTTTGAATAGCTCACCAAACCGCGCTCAAACCAGGCGCTTGAGCCTGCCAGGTCTGTGCAGGCGGCAGCGATCAAACCGCCGGTGCAACTCTCTGCTGTAGCCAGAAAAAGGCCTTTTTTGATAAGTAAATCGGCCAGCAGCCCAATAGATACGGACGTAACAAACTCCTGATTTAATAGCGTTTCAGTTTTCATTAGAACCTCCAGATGGCGATGACAAGCAAGGTGCAGAAGGCGGCAAGCAAGTCGTCAAGCATGATGCCGAAGCCGCCGCCCCAGCCAAAACCCTTGAAGGTTTTGTCAGCCCAGGCCATGGGGCCGAACTTCACCGCGTCAAAAAAGCGGAACAGCACAAACGCTGCAAGCTGGCCGTAAAAACCTGTCGGCATGACCAACCACAGCACCAGCCAAAAGGCCACCACTTCGTCCCACACAATGCTGCCGGAGTCGGCGGCGCCTAAGTTTTTGGCGGCCACGCTGCAGGCCCACCAGCCAATGAAGGTAGACAGCACAATCAGCCAGCCCATTTGCAGGGCCGTCAGATACGGCTGCAAGAGCAGGTAAGCCAGCCAAGCCCACAGCGTGCCTGCGGTGCCGGGTGCGATGGGACTGAGGCCTGAGCCAAAACCCAGCGCTATGAAATTGGCCGGATGCGCCAGCAGAAATTTCAGGTTCGGCTTGCCCGGGGAGTTATTGCCTGCAGGTAGCGCGAAAGATGCGCCTGCACCCTGGGGTTTTTCTGGCAAGGGTTGTGGTGATTCGATGTGGTCGATCATGGGTTCATGCTGTGTTCTTGAGCTTCAAGGCGCTGTCGTACAAATCATTGCGCGGCGCGCCGGTGATGTCCGCCGCCAGCTTGACGGCGGTTTTAAGCGGCAGTTGCGCCAGCAGCAGTTGCAGCACGCGCAGGCCGTCGTCTTGCGGCAATGCCTGCGCAGCGGGGTGCAGCACCAGCACAAACTCGCCACGCGTGCGTTGCACATTGGCGGCCAGCCAGGCGGGCATGGCATTGGCCGCAACGCTGGCAATCTCTTCAAACTGTTTGGTCAGCTCACGACACACGGTGACGAGGCGCTCGCCCAGCGGTGCCAAGGCCTGCGCCAGCGCCTCGATGCGGTGTGGTGCCTCCATGATGACAACCGCGCGTGCTTCGGCCTGCAGGCGCACAACACAGAGGTCGCGCTCACCTGCCTTGCTGGGCAAAAAGCCGACAAAGATAAAACCGGAGTCACCCGAAATACCCGCTGCACTGAGCGCTGTGGTCACACTGCTGGCACCGGGCAGCGGCATGATAGCCAGCCCTGCGTTGCGCACGGCGGTAACCAGCCGCGCGCCGGGGTCGCTGACGGCGGGCGTACCGGCATCGCTGATGTAGGCGACACGCTCACCGCGCCTCAAGCGTTCGATGATGCCGACAGCGGCTTCAAGCTCATTGTGTTGATGCACCGCGAGCAGGGTTTTTTCAATGCCATACTGGCGCAGCAAGCCTTGCGAGTGGCGCGTGTCTTCGCAGGCAATCACGCTGGCCAGTTGCAGCACATGCAGCGCGCGCAGGCTGATGTCGGCCAGGTTGCCAATCGGCGTGGCCACGACGTACAGCGTGCCTTCTGGATAATGCTGCATACCGGCAGCAGCTTTTGCCGCGCCAAGTGCCAGCTCGAAGGATGCGTTCAATGTGGTTTTCCAGAAAACAGGTTGAAAAAGATGGCGTAAAGGACAGTGTGAAAGCGACTCAGCCTAACACCAACACGGCCACTAAAACGACAACTAAAAAACGCGGTGATGCAGCGGAGGCTCTGGCATTGGCGTATCTGGTCAAGGCCGGACTCAGGCTGTTAGAGCGCAATTATCGGACACCGGGTCGGGGTGGCGGGGAGATTGACCTCATCATGCGTGACAAAGACGGCACGCTGGTGTTTGTCGAGGTGCGTCAGCGCTCCAGCCAGTCGCATGGTGGAGCGAGTGCCAGCATTGGTGCAACCAAACAGCGGCGCATTATTTTTGCCGCCCGCTACTACCTGATGCGGCTGGCCAGCCCGCCGCCATGCCGTTTTGACGTGGTGCTGGTGCAGGGCGGGCCGGATGCCGTTGTCGCTGCGAGTATCGAGTGGCTGCGCTCGGCGTTTGATGCTTGAGTTTTTGGGGTCAGAGCCCAAATTCGCTGAGCCTTCGGCTCGCCCTCCGGGGGCGGTGCTTCGCACCGCTGCGAAATTGGTGTCTGACCCCAATAACTCTCGACCCGCTATCATGGGCGCATGCTTGAACAACGTATCGAACAGCACTTTATCGACAGTGCCGACCTGAAATACCAGGCAGCGCAGATATTATCCAAACCCATCGCAGCGGCCGTCCATGCCATTTTGGCCAGCCTCACCAGTGGCGGCAAGGTACTGGCCTGTGGCAACGGCGGCTCGGCTGCTGATGCACAGCACTTTGCGGCTGAATTTGTGGGCCGCTATGAACGCGAGCGGCCCGAACTGGCGGCGATTGCGCTGACGACTGACAGCTCCATCCTCACGGCGATTGCCAATGACTACGACTTCAATGTTATTTTTTCCAAGCAGGTGCGGGCGCTGGGCGGTGCGGGCGATGTGTTGCTGGCGCTCAGTACCAGCGGCAATTCATCCAACGTGCTGGCCGCCATTGAAGCGGCGCATGAGCGCGAGATGACCGTGGTGGCGCTGACTGGCCGCAGCGGCGGAAAAATCACCCACGCGCTACGCGAAACCGATGTCCATATCTGCGTGCCGCACGAACGCACCGCGCGTATCCAGGAAGTTCATCTTCTCGTCCTCCACTGCATTTGCGATGGTGTGGACACCCAGTTACTTGGCGATCAGGAGAACACTTGATGACATTCAAAGCAACGCAAAAGCCGACGGTGATTTTTAAACGGCTGGTGCTGACGGTCTGCGCCGCAGCGGTCCTCGGCGGCAGCCTGACGGCCTGTTTCCCCCTGGTGGCCGGCGGTGCGCTGGTTGGCGGCGCACTGGTCGCCACCGACCGTCGCACCCCGGGTGCCCAGATCGAAGACGAGGGGATTGAACTGCGTGCCATGAGCCGGCTGCGCGACAACATTGGCAGCCGCGCGCGCGTCAGTGTGACCAGCTACAACCGCCTGGTGTTGTTGACCGGCGAGATCCTCAACGAGCAGGACAAAAAGCTGGTGGAGCAGGTGGTCACGCGGGTGGAGAACGTCAGTGCCGTGTTCAATGAGCTGGCCATCATCAACAGCCCGTCGCTGGCGCAGCGGTCTTCCGACGTGCTGATCACCGGCCAGGTCAAGGCCTTGCTTATCGATGCAAAAGACCTGTACGCCAGCTCCTTCAAGGTGGTCACCGAGCGCGGCACGGTCTATCTGATGGGGCGTGTGACGCAGCGCGAAGCCGACCGGGCCACCGAGATCGTCCGTGGCGCCCGTGGCGTACAAAAAGTCGTGCGTATTTTTGAGGTGATTAGCGAAAATGAATTGGCACGCCTGCTGCCAACACCTGCCAAACCGCAGCCAGCGAACACCAAGCCAGCCGCCGCAAACTAAAGCGTGGGGGCGGCGTTACTTCAAGCGTTTGATCAGGCTTGACGTGTCCCAGCGCTGGCCGCCCATGGCCTGTACGTCGGCGTAAAACTGGTCCACCAATGCCGTGACTGGCAGGCGTGCGCCGTTGCGTTTGGATTCATCCAGCACCAGCCCCAGGTCTTTGCGCATCCAGTCAACTGCAAATCCAAAGTCAAATTTATCGGCAACCATGGTTTTTCCGCGGTTATCCAGTTGCCAGCTTTGCGCTGCGCCTTTGCCAATCACGTCCAGCACCTGGTTTACGTCGAGCCCGGCTTTTTGGCCAAAGGCAAGCGCTTCGCTTAAGGCCTGCACCAGCCCGGCAACGCAGATCTGGTTGACCATTTTGGTGAGCTGGCCCGCACCGCTTTCACCCATCAATGTGAAAGCTTTTGAAAAGGCCATGCCGACCGGACGGGCGGCATCAAAGGCCGCCGCATCGCCACCGCACATCACGGTGAGTGCGCCGTTTTGCGCGCCAGCCTGACCGCCCGATACCGGTGCATCGACAAACTGTAGGCCAGCCTTTTTGGCTGCCGCATAAAGCTCACGCGCTACGCTTGCCGATGCCGTGGTGTGGTCGATAAAAATCGCTCCCGGTTTCATGCCCGCGAACGCTCCATCTGGGCCCAATACCACCGAGCGCAAATCATCGTCATTGCCGACGCAGCAGAACACCAGGTCTGCACCTGTTGCCGCAGCCTTGGGCGTTAAACCATGTGTAGCGCCCTTGAATTCAGCGCAGAACGCTATTGATTTGGTAGCGGTTCGATTGTAGACGCTGACCTGATGACCAGCCAGGGACAGGTGAGCGGCCATCGGATAGCCCATGACACCGAGGCCAAGAAAGGCCACTTGATGCGGTGTTGATGGCTCGTAGGTTTTGGGGTTGGTACTGGGCATGATGGAATTAAAAACTGTTAAACGATGGAAAAACTCTCGGTGCCGGCCGATAAATCAACCGACTTGGCACGCTGCGAATTAAGCTTGATCTGCAGGCGCAGATCGTTCACCGAATCGGCATTGCGCAGCGCATCTTCGTAGGTAATCATGTTGGTTTCAAACGCATCAAACAGCGCTTGGTCAAAAGTCTGCATGCCGAGGTTGCGGCTTTTCTTCATGATCTCCTTGATCTCGGAGACATCCCCCTTGAAGATCAAATTAGAAATGAGTGGCGTGTTGAGCATCACCTCCACCACGGCCGCGCGGCCTTTGCCGTCCTGCTTAGGCACCAGGCGCTGCGAGATCATGGCTTTCATGTTCAGCGACAGGTCCATCAGCAACTGGCCGCGGCGCTCTTCCGGAAAGAAGTTGATGATGCGGTCCAGCGCCTGGTTGGCGCTATTGGCGTGCAGGGTACACAGGCACAGGTGGCCGGTCTCGGCAAAAGCAATCGCGTGTTCCATGGTTTCACGGTCACGTACTTCGCCCATCAGTATCACGTCGGGCGCCTGGCGCAAGGTGTTTTTCAGCGCCGCCCCACAACTGTCGGTGTCGAGGCCGACTTCGCGCTGGGTCACCACGCAGTTTTTGTGCGGATGCACAAACTCCACCGGGTCTTCAATCGTGATGATGTGGCCGAAGGAGTTTTCGTTGCGCCAATCGACCATAGCCGCTAGCGTGGTGGATTTGCCGGAGCCGGTGGCACCGACCAGAATGCACAGCCCGCGCTTGGCCATCACCACTTCTTTCAGCACCTGCGGTACGCCCAGGCCGTCGATGGTGGGCAACACGGCCGGAATCACCCGCATCACCATGCCGACCTTGCCTTGCTGAATAAAGGCATTGACACGAAAGCGGCCAACGCCAGGTGGCGAGATGGCGAAGTTGCATTCTTTGGTGCGCTCGAACTCCGCAGCCTGCTTGTCGTTCATGATGGCGCGTGCCAGGGCCAGAGTGTGCCCGGCATTGAGCGGTTGCTGCGACACCTTGGTGACCTTGCCGTCCACCTTCATCGCAGGTGGAAAGTCACTCGTGATAAACAGGTCACTGCCGTTGCGGCTGATCATCAGCTTTAACAAATCGTTGATGAATTTACTGGCCTGGTCGCGTTCCATGAGAGAGCCTTCTTATGGGTTAGATTCGAGTCGCCGAAGAAGAGGTGACTGGTGTGGGGGACATGCAATTTTTCGCCGGACCGCCCCAAGAAAAATTAGCCCCCTCGGGGGCAGCGCATTACACAAAGTGAAAAGCGTGGGGGCCATCGTGCGCCGCGCCGGGCCGCCCCAAGCAAGCACAGCCCTCTCGGGGGGCAGCGCATTACACGAAGTGAAAAGCGTGGGGGCCACATCTACCCTGGAAAATTCTCTGGTATTTTTGCTTTCCCGCGCGCTTCACTTGCCGAGATGATGTTGCGCTTGACCAGATCTGTCAGGTTTTGATCCAGCGTCTGCATGCCCACGCTGTTGCCGGTCTGGATCGATGAATACATCTGCGCCACCTTGGCCTCACGAATCAGATTTCGGATGGCGCTGGTGCCCAGCATGATCTCGTGCGCCGCCACGCGGCCTGCGCCGTCCTTGGTCTTGCACAGCGTTTGTGAAATGACCGCCTGCAATGATTCAGACAACATCGAACGGATCATTTCCTTTTCTTCAGCGGGGAAGACATCAATGATCCGGTCAACGGTTTTTGCGGCGCTCGACGTGTGCAGTGTGCCGAACACCAGATGGCCGGTTTCTGCCGCTGTCATGGCCAGGCGAATGGTCTCCAAATCGCGCATTTCACCGACCAGAATCGCATCCGGGTCTTCGCGCAGGGCGGATTTCAGGGCCGCGGCAAAGCTCAGCGTGTGCGGCCCGACTTCACGCTGGTTGATCAGGCACTTTTTGGATTCATGCACAAACTCAATCGGGTCTTCCACCGTGAGGATGTGACCGTATTCGTTTTCGTTCAAGTAGTTGACCATGGCCGCCAGCGTGGTGGACTTGCCCGAACCGGTGGGACCGGTGACCAGCACCATGCCGCGTGGCTTCATGGCCAGTTCGCCAAAAATTTTCGGCGCATTGAGCTGCTCCAGTGTCAGGATTTTGGAGGGAATGGTACGCAGCACCGCACCCGCGCCACGGTTATGGTTGAAGGCATTGACGCGAAAGCGCGCTAGGCCATCAATTTCGAACGAGAAATCAACCTCGAGAAACTCTTCGTAGTTCTTGCGCTGGGTGTCATTCATGATGTCGTACACCATGGCATGAACCTGCTTGTGGTCCAGCGGGTCAACGTTGATGCGGCGAACGTCGCCGTGTACGCGAATCATGGGCGGCAAACCTGCTGACAAATGCAGGTCGGATGCCTTGTTCTTGACGCTAAAAGCCAGCAGCTGGGTAATGTCCATCCCGGGGAATCCTTAAAAACGAAGCGACGTGGGGTTATTGGGGTCAGACGCCAATTTCATTGCGATGCAGAGCATCGCGCCCGAAGGGCGTGCCAAAGGCACGATGAATTTGGACTCTGACCCCAAAAACCCCCTACAGTCGGATTATGACCATGATAGTGCGTAAGCTTCAGCAAGTCCGTGACCGCATCACCACCGCCTGCGTGGCTGCGGGCCGCAATCCGGCAGGCGTGCGTTTGCTGGCAGTGTCCAAGACATTTCCCTTTGAAGCGGTGATGGACGCGGCAGCAGACGGGCAACGCGCGTTTGGCGAGAACTACATTGCCGAAGGTGTAGAAAAGATCGTGGCCATGCGCAACTTGCAGATGATGCCGATAGAGTGGCCGCTCGAATGGCACTGCATAGGCCCGGTGCAGAGCAATAAAACCCGGCTGGTGGCCGAGCACTTTGACTGGGTGCAGTCGCTTGACCGTCTCAAAATTGCCCAGCGCCTGAGCGAGCAGCGCCCGCCAGAATTGCCACCGCTGCAAGTTTGCCTACAGGTCAACATTGATGCTGGCAGCAACAAATCAGGTATTGCGCCGCAAGACCTCCTGGCACTGGCACTGGCGGTTTCAAAGCTGCCGCGCCTGCGCCTGCGCGGGCTCATGTCGATACCTGAACCCGCTATTGATTTTGTAGCTGCCTGCGCGCTGCATCAAAGAGCCAGAGACCTTTTTGACCAGCTCAATGCAGCAGGTGAGTTGCCTGAACCTATGGATACGCTATCCATGGGCATGACGGCGGATCTGGAAGCCGCGATTCATGCGGGCAGCACCATGGTGCGGGTGGGGACGGCTATTTTTGGCGAGAGATAATGACCCCCGAGGGGGCTAATTTTTCTAGGGGCGGCCCGTCGAAAAATTGCCTGCCCCCACGCATTCGCCATGCGGCCGGGTTTTTAGAAACGCGGCAAATCAGGGTGCGATATTTTTCCGCCACGCACCAGCATTTTCCCGTACTCGGCGCAGCGGTTCAGCGTTGGAATTACTTTGCCGGGGTTAAGCAGGCCACGGCTGTCAAACGCGCGTTTAACGCCAAACATCTGCTCGTTTTCCTGTGCAGAGAACTGCACACACATGGAGTTGAGTTTTTCCACGCCCACGCCATGCTCGCCTGTCACGGTGCCGCCCATTGCAACGCTGGTTTCCAAAATATCGGCGCCAAAAAGCTCACAGCGATGCAGCTGGTCAGCATCATTTGCATCAAACAGTATCAGCGGGTGCAGATTGCCATCACCGGCGTGGAAAACATTGGCACAACGCAGCTGGTATTTCTTTTCCATCTCGCCAATAGCCAGCAGTATGTCGGCCAGGCGTTTGCGCGGGATGGTCGAGTCCATGCACATGTAGTCGGGACTGATACGGCCCGATGCCGGGAAAGCGTTTTTGCGGCCGCTCCAGAAGCGCAGGCGCTCGGCTTCGTTCTGGCTCACGGCAATCGCGGTGGCCCCATGCAACTGCAATACGGCGCTCATGCGGCCAATTTCTTCCTCGACTTCTTCCGGCGTGCCGTCGCTTTCGCATAGCAAAATCGCGGCCGCGCTCAGGTCATAACCGGCGTGAACGAAGTCCTCCACCGCCGCCGTCATGGGCTTGTCCATCATCTCCAGGCCGGCGGGAATAATGCCGGCGGCAATCACGCCCGCGACCGCATCGCCGGCTTTGCGCAGGTCGTCAAAGCTGGCCATGATGCAGCGCGCCAGTTGCGGCTTGGGGATCAGCTTGACGGTGACTTCGGTGGTCACGGCCAGCATGCCTTCGCTGCCAATGATGATGGCGAGCAGGTCGTAGCCGGGGGCATCCAGCGCGTCGCTGCCAAACTCGACTTCTTCGCCCTCAATCGTGTAGCCTTTGACCTTGAGCACGTTGTGGAGCGTGAGCCCGTATTTCAGGCAATGCACGCCGCCCGAGTTTTCGGCCACATTGCCGCCTATGGTGCAGGCTATCTGGCTCGACGGGTCGGGCGCGTAATACAGGCCATGCGGCGCGGCGGCGTCGGAAATCGCCAGGTTGCGCACACCGCCCTGCACGACGGCGGTGCGGCTGGCCGGGTCCATCTTCAGAATCTGGCTGAATTTGGCGAGCGACAGGGTAACGCCCAATTTGTGCGGCATCGCGCCGCCGCTCAGGCCCGTGCCTGCACCGCGTGCCACCACGGGCACATCCAGCGCATGACAGATTTCAAGAACGGCCTGTACCTCGGCATAGGTTTCAGGCAGTGCCACCACCAGCGGACGCTCACGATAAGCCGTTAGGCCATCGCACTCGTAGGGCGTGGTGTCTTCGCTATTCCACAGCAGAGCATGTTTGGGCAGCACCGCCTCAAGTGCGCGGACAACCTGCGATTGCCGGTCGGCTCTTTCAAGCCTTTGATGCTCTGGCAGGCGTGTAGCTGTATTCATGGTCTGTATCCTGTTTGTGGGTTTTTGGGGTCAGGGCCCAAAAACCCCACTGATTTTTTTAGCCAGTCTGCAAAGGCTGCGCATTCCCAGCGGTCCATGGTGCCGGTGCGCCAACACAGATAGTGGGCGTGCGGGCTGACTACATTGGCGATAAAAACAGCATTACTGCCCAGGCGCACCAGCGCACCGTTCTCAAGCCAGGGCGCGCCCAGCTTCAAGCGAATTAGTCCGATGCCCATACCTGCCGCAGCAGCGTCGCATAGCAGGCCAATATCGTTGAACTGTGAGCCGTCAACCGGCTCAGGCCAGTCAAGCTTGTTTGCCGCAAACCAGGTACGCCAGGGTTCCAGTGGCGAGCGCAGCAGGCTCTCGCCGTCAAGATCTTGCGCGCACTCAAACGGGCCATGCTCGCGCACAAAAGCCGGGGAGGCCAACGGCGTGACGTCGTCCTCGGTGATGCAAAAGTGCTCCATATCTGCGTAGCGACCGGTACCAAAACGCACGATCAGATCAGCGTCTTCGGCCACCACGTCCAGCAGCGGGATGGTCACCTGCAATGTCAGGTCGATCTCGGGGTAAGCCTCGGTGAACTGACGCAGCCGTGGAATAAGGACGGAGCGCGCAAATGTGGGCGTGACAGCCAGGCGCAACTTGCGCTTGCCAGGTGTGCCACTTTGCCCGGCCGCACCCGGAAACTTTTGCAGGGTGGCAAGGCCCTCACGTACATGCGCCAAGTATTCGCTGCCTTCCGTGGTGAGTGAAAAATCAGCCCGGCCAAACAGCTTGGTGCCAATGATTTGCTCAAGCTGCTTGACGCGGTGGCTGACTGCGCTAGGCGTAACGCAAAGCTCTTCTGCGGCCTGGGTCACACTGCGCAGGCGTGCCAGTGTTTCAAATGTCAGCAGGCACTGGATGGGAGGGATGCGCGCTAACGAGGCCATCTGGTTATTTGAAGATGACGGTCTTGTGACCATTGAGCAATACACGGTGCTCACTGTGCCACTTGACGGCTCTTGCCAGCACGCGGCTCTCGGTGTCCTTGCCGCGCGCTGTCAGGTTTTCCACGGTGTCTTTGTGGTCAACGTGGGTCACATCCTGTTCAATGATCTGGCCTTCATCCAGGTCAGTCGTCACGTAGTGCGCTGTTGCACCTATGACCTTCACGCCGCGTTCATGCGCCTGGTAGTACGGTTTGGCACCTTTAAAGCTGGGCAACATGCTGTGGTGGATGTTGATGGCCCGGCCTGAGAGTTTTTTGCACCAATCGTTTGACAACACTTGCATGTAGCGCGCCAGCACCACCAGTTCAGCCCCCTCGGACTCAATGATTTCAAGCTGCTTTGCCTCGGCCTGCGCCTTGGTATCCGCTGTCACCCGAATATGGTGGAAGGGTACGTTGTAGCTGGCAGCCAGCTGGTAAAAATCGCGATGGTTGCTGATGATGGCGCGCACATCGACGGGCAGCAGGCCGGACTTGGCGCGGAACATCAGGTCATTGAGGCAATGTCCGTCGCGGCTAACCATGATGACGCAACGCATGGCTGACTCGGTGGAATGCAGTTTCCAGTCCATCTGGAAAGGTGTCGCAAAAGTGGCCAGCTTTGCCTTGAGGTCATCAAAGCCCAGACAGTCGCAGGCAAACTGCACCCGCATGAAAAACAGGCCCGTGTCATGGTCGTTGTACTGCGCAGCTTCCTCAATATTGCCGCCGTTATTGAGCAGAAAACCGGAAACAGCATGAACAATACCCAAGCGATCCGGGCAGGAAAGAGTCAGGATGTAAGCGTGATTCATAGGTTGCCAATTGTCGCAGGTGGCCGCAGTCGATGCCAGAATGGGAGATTACGCAGGAGACTGACATGACCCCATCGCCCTTCAACATGGAGCACCAGTGGCTCCCCTTCACGCCCAACCGCAGCTTTAAAAAAGATCCGCGTGTTTTTGTTGCGGCAGATGGCATGCATTTCACCACGCATGACGGCAAGCAGGTGCTTGACGGCATCTCCAGCCTGTGGTGTGTGGCTGCGGGCCATAAGCGCAAGCCCATCAACGAAGCGATTAAAAAGCAGCTCGATACGCTGGACTACGCTACGGCTTTTCAGGCCAGCAACGACCAGGCATTCAAAGCTGCTGAAATGATTGCAGCCATGGCACCCGGTGACCTGAACAAGGTGCTGTTTTGCAATTCCGGATCCGAAGCGGTGGACACGTCGCTGAAAGTCGCGCTGGCCTACCACCGGGCGCGCGGCGAAGGCCATCGCAATGTGTTTATTGGTCGTGAGCGTGGCTACCATGGTGTCGGTTTTGGCGGCATGAGCGTAGGCGGCATTCCAGCCAATCGCAAGGTTTATGGCGCCGCTTTTTTGCCTCGCGTGGACCACATGCGCTTCATCCATGACCCGATCAATAATGCTTATATCAATGGCGTGGAGCCCAAGTGGCAAGAAGATATCTTGCTGGAGCTTGAACACCGCATCCTGCCGCTGCACGACCCCAGCAACATCGCTGCCGTGATGGTTGAGCCCGTGGCGGGCAGTGCCGGCTGGTATCTGCCGCCCAAAGGTTACTTGAAGCGATTGAGAGAGATCTGCGACAAGCACGGCATCCTGCTGATCTTTGACGAAGTCATCACCGGCTTTGGTCGCATGGGGTGCAACTTTGCAGCCGACTACTACGGCGTGGTGCCCGACATGCTGAACTTCGCCAAGTGCGTGACCAACGGCGTGATCCCACTGGGCGGCGTGATTTGTTCTGCCCGTATTTACGACAGCATGATGCAGGCCAACGCGGGCGCGCCCGATCATGCGGTCGAGTTCTTTCATGGCTATACCTATTCAGGTCACCCGGTCGCCTGCGCGGCGGCCATCGCCACGCTCAATCTGTATAGGCAAGAAAATCTTTTTGAGCGCGCAGGCCAGATGGGCAAGGTGCTGGGTAACGCCATGCACAGCGGCCTCAAGGGCTTGCCCCATGTCATCAGCATTCGCAGTCTGGGGCTTGCGGGTGCGGTGGAGTTGTCTCCCATCGCGGGAGCCCCTGGCAAGCGGGCGTACGACATTTTCCTGGCCTGCTTTCACAAAGGTGTGCTGGTCCGGCCCGCTGGTGAATGCCTGGTGCTGGCACCGCCCTATATTGTTGAAACTGCCCAAATAGAGCAGATGGTGGCAACGCTCGCCGAGGCGATCAGGCAGCACGCATGAATCGCACTATCAACCCACGAACCCTACTAAAACACTCGGGTATTGATTGACAGGTTTTACTTGGAGGCAAACAATGAATCATTAGTGAATCATTGTTTCTTTAGTAAAATAAATTAAGTATTGAAAATCTACATTGAAATTTTTCAACAACCCCTTCTGAAGCGAACCGCATGAGCACTTCAACAGGCGATCAAAATCTTCCCTGGCACGAGGTAGCCTGGCGCGACCAGCTCGACCCTGACTTTCCGGTGGGCGTGGATGTCAATGGCCAGAAGCTGGGTCTGTACCTGCTAGGCGATGAAGTCCATGCGCTGGAAGATGTTTGTCCACATGCCTATGCACTGCTGTCCCAGGGTTTTCAGGAGGATGGCGTGATCGAGTGCGCGCTGCACGCGGCCCGCTTTGACATCGCTACCGGCAAATGCCTGATTGAAATCGGTCGGCGCGACCTGCACCACTACCCGGTGCGTGTGCAGGGTGGCAAAGTCCTAGTACAGATTCCCATTGTGAAGGTTGTGGCATGAGCAATATCACTGCTGGCGTGCCGGCCATCGAGTTCATCGGTGTCGGAAAGCGCTTTCCTGCACGCGGGCAATCAAAAGAAGTGCTGGCAGCGCGTGATGTGAATTTTGCAATCGCTCCGGGCGAAGTGGTCTCCATCATCGGCCCTTCAGGCTGCGGTAAAAGCACGCTGCTCAATATGGGATCAGGCCTGGCCAAACCCAGCGCCGGAATTGTCAAGGTCGCAGGGCGGTCAGTGGAAGGCCCCAACAAGCATGTGTCCTTCATGCTGCAAAAAGACCTGCTGATGCCCTGGCGTACCATTTCCGAGAACATCGAGTTCGGCCTGGAGCTGCGCGGTGTGCCGGCGGCTGAACGCAGTAAAGTATCGGACACGCTGCTGGCTCAGTGCCACATCGGTGGTTTCGGTAAAAACTATCCGCACCAGTTGTCGGGGGGCATGCGCCAGCGCGCAGCCCTGGCCAGGACGCTGGCGATAGACCCGCTGGTGCTGTTGATGGACGAACCGTTCTCGGCACTCGACGCGCAGACCAAGATGATCCTGCAGCAAGACCTGGCAAAAACAGTGGCCGCCCACAAAAAGACGGTGCTCTTCATTACCCACGATCTGGTGGAGGCGGTGATCTTGTCTGATCGCATTCTCGTCATGAGCGAGCGCCCCGGCACCATCGTCGAGCAGATCACGGTAGACCTGCCGGATCGCAACAACCCCATGGCCAGGCGCAAGCGTCCGGAAGTCGGGCCTTATATTGCGCGCTTGATGGACCTGCTCAAGCTCGACGCCAGCACCGAAGTCCACTGACCGGCGCACCTCTTTCCCTCGCTCAGCAAACCAACCCAACGGAGAAATTTATGACCCTGAAAACCAACCCCATCTTGCGTCGCACCTGCCTGGCCATCCTGGCCTCTTCTGCGTTGTTGGGCAGCTTCGCCGCGCAGGCGCAGGCACCGCTGAAAAAAATCACCTATCTGCTGCCCGCGCCGGGAACGCTGCCTGCGTTTGGCCCGTGGATGCTGGCGCAGGCCAAAGGCTATTACGCAGCGGAGGGCCTGGAGGTTGAGTTCGTCGCAGGCCGTGGTGGCGTAGACGTAGCCAAGCAAGTTGGTGCTGGCAACGCCGTCATCGGCGGCGCGATCGGCGACACGCCCATCATTGCGCGCGCGCAGGGCATTCCAGTCAAGGCCGTGGCAGTGCTGGGTAGCGGCTCGCTGATGCAGCTCGTCAGCCACAAGGATGAACATATCGAGAGCCCGCGTGAACTGAAGGGCAAGACCGTGACGGTCATTTCCTATACCGACACCACCTACTACGCGCTGCTGGGCATGCTGAGCAAGGTCGGATTGACCAAAAACGATGTCAATATTCAGGCCGCAGGCCCGGCCGGTGTCTGGCAGCAGTTCGCCACCAAGAAGGCGGCCGCCATGGCGGCCGTGCCGGACTGGACGGTCAGCGCAATGGATGCGGGCGCCAAGGTTGATATTCTTCCGGCTGACGTTTACTTCAAGAGCATGGCGCAGGCGATTCTTGCCTCGGACGAAACCATCCAGAAAAATCCGCAACTGGTGCAAAAACTGGTGCGCGCCACCATCAGAGGTATGAAAGACATCATGGCTGACCCTAAGGCTGCCACCATCGCTTATGTCAAGCATGTACCGATACACAAGGGCAAGGAAGCCTCCATCCAGCAAACCTTCGAGCTGTACAACAAGTACGTTTATGCAGGTCAAAAGGTGCCGGGCCAGATGGATGAAGCCCGCTTGGCCGAGTTGCAAAAGTTCTACGTCAGCAACGGCGTGGTGCCAAAAGAAGTGCCTGTCAAAGAGCTGTACACCAATCAGTTTGTCGCTGTGAAGTGAGTAGAAAATAAATTCCTCATGAGCGCCAGTAACACCAAAAGCGTCAATAGCCTGTGTAGCGACCGTATCGTCACGACCAGTTGGAGCCTAGCTGTGCTGGTGGTATTTCTTGCCGCCTGGCAGTGGGGCCCCGGCCTGCTTGGCGTGCCTGATTTTGTGCTGCCTCACTTCAGCAAGGTATGCGCCGAGGCCGTCCGCATCTGGGACAACGAAAGGCTGCTGTACCACGCGGGCATCACCGCTGCCTCGGTGGTGATTGGTTTTGTGCTCGGCTCGGTGATGGGCGCGCTGATCGGTTACGCGCTGGGTCTCTCGCCGCGTGTTGAGGCCGTGCTGTCGCCTTATCTGCTGGCGCTGCAAATTGCGCCCAAGGTGGCTTTTGCGCCGCTGTTTGTGATGTGGATGGGTTACACCATGTACCCCAAGATCCTGGTGGCGATACTGATTGTCTTTTTTCCAGTGCTGATCAACGTGCTGTCGGCCATGCGCACCATGGACGTGGACATGATCAATCTTGCGCGCTCCTTTTCGGCCACGCGCTGGCAGGTGTTTCGCAATGTTGAATACCCGACGACTATGCCGGCACTTTTTTCAGGACTGCGGATTGCCAGCACGCTGGCCGTCATTGGCGTAGTGGTCGGCGAACTGGTGGGCGGCAATATGGGACTGGGCTACCTGCTGGTGTTTTTTGAAGGCCAGGGCAATACCGCCGCCGTGTTTGTCGTCATTGGCGCACTAACGGTAATAGGCATTGCTGCTTATTACGCGGTGGTCATTGCCGAGCGGCGTGTGCTGCATTACCTGCCCAGTGCCGAACGGCGTTCGGCCTGAGTGCGTCCCGGCTTCATCGATTCAATAAAAACACTCATGACAAGCAATACAAATACCGAAATTTCGCTGACTGGCCGCCGGGTACTAGTGACCGGCGGCGCGGGCGGGCTAGGGGAGGCCTTTGCGCGGGCCTTGCTCGCGGCTGGTGCCAGGGTGGTGATCAGCGATGTGCTGCATGAGCGCGGCATGGCCCTGGCCGGCCAGCTCGGCAGCCAGGCGCATTACCTGCCTATGGATCTGACTGACCCCCGGGCGATTGAAGACGGCGTCAACGCGGCTGCAAAACACATGGACGGGCTTGATGGGCTCATCAACAACGGCTCAATCACCAACTCCGGCGGCAAGGCCATGACTGATCTGACCGTGGAGACCTGGGACCGGGTAATGGATGTCAACGTGCGCGGCACCTGGCTGGCGACGGTGGCGGCCCGGCCGCATCTCGCGGTATCGGGCAGCGGCCGTGTGGTCAACCTCTCATCCGACACTGCGCTCTGGGGTGCGCCGAATCTGATGGCCTATGTCGCCAGCAAGGGCGCCGTGATGGCGATGACCCGCTCCATGGCGCGCGAGTTGGGCCCACTCGGTATCACCGTCAACGCTGTGGCACCCGGCCTGACGTTGGTGGAAGCGACCCAATACGTGCCGCAGGCCAGGCACGACCACTACCGCAATGGCCGCGCTATAGAGCGCGCGCAAATGCCTGATGACGTGACAGCTGCAGCTTTGTTTTTGCTGACCAAAGCCAGCGGTTATATCACAGGACAAGTGCTGCCCGTCAATGGCGGCTTTGTCATGCACTGATATTTTTCTGAAAGGACATCACCATGAATGCCACCACCGCTGCAGCCAACCAACCCGTGTTCAATACGCGTGGCTTGATGGATGCCACCATCCCGCCCGAAGCGGAGATCCAGCGCAGCATGATGGCCAAGGAAGGCCAGAGCTTTGCCGACTGGCTGGACGGCCGCGTTGCACGTTTTGCATCACGCAAATACGACTGGGATGCGCTCAAGTTCCAGGCCGACTACGACCCGGCCTACCGCCGTGCGCAGATGCGCTACGTCGGCACCGGCGGCACTGGCGTGGCCAGCGACGTCAATACCGTGCCGTCCGGCCACTTCACCTTTTCGACCATGGTGATACCGGCTGGCAATATCGGCCCGCTACACATCCACTACGACGTGGAGGAGGTATTTTTTGTCATGCGCGGCAAGATGAAGATCGTTTGTGAAAAGGACGGCGAGCGCTGGGAATCCATCCTCAACGAACGCGACTTGGTGTCGGTGCCGCCTGGCGTCTACCGCGAAGAGACCAACATCGGCGACGAAGACGCGCTGGTGTGTGTGATGCTGGGCACGCCAAAGCCAGTCACGCCGACTTATCCACCGGACAGCCCGCTTGCAAAAATCAAGCGCGATGCTATGAAATGAATAGCTGACGGCGAACATTCTACGGGCGCTTCAGCCAGTTTTCATGCTGAAAATTGACAAGGATAGCGGCATTTAACCCCTTATGACTATTTCAGAGCTTCAAACCGGATCGCTGGTCGAACGCCTGCAGCGTTTTGTCTTGCGCAGCGTAGCGACATCGGCCGGTGACATCGAGTTTCGTCAGGTTGGCCCGGCCGTGGGCGATGCGACCCTCGTGCTGGCCCACGGCATCGGTTCGGGCTCGGCCAGCTGGCTGATGCAACTGGAGGCCGCGCAGCGCAAGCCTGGTGTGCGCCTGATCGCCTGGGAGGCGCCGGGTTACGGACGCAGCAGTCCGGTCATGCCGGAGAATTCGGACGCCGGCGATTACGCCGGCCGGTTGTGGGCCTGGCTGGACGCGCTGAAGATAGACCATCCCGTCACACTGGTCGGGCATTCCCTGGGCGCTTTGATGCTTGCCCGCGCTGCGCTCCAGCAGCCGGCACGGGTTGCGCGTCTGGTGCTGTTGGCACCGGCCCAAGGTTATGCCCGAGCCAGTGCCCAGGACCGCGCGGCTAAACTCGCGGACCGGTTGACGACGCTGAACACGCTGGGTCTTGCCGGCATGGCGCAAAAACGTGGTGCTGCCATGCTGTCACCTGAAGCCGATCCGGAACTGGTGCGATACGTGCAGGCTGTGATGGCAGGCTTGCATCCGGCAGGCTATGCCCAAGCCGTGCATTTGCTAGTTGGCGGCGATCTGTTGACCGACCTGGTTCAGCTGCGCTGTCCGGTCGTGGTGGCCAGCGGCCAGCTCGATACCATCACGCCGCCTGAAGGCTGCCAGAAAGTCGCGACGACTGCTGGCGTGCGCTGGACGGATCTTGGCCAGGCCGGTCATGCCTGTGCGCTCGACGCGCCAGACCGGGTCAGCGCCCTACTTGGTCTGAGCGGTCCAAAACAGGAAGACCAGACATGAGCACCGCTGACGATCGTTACACCGTGCCTGCCCTGCAGCGCGGACTGGAACTGCTGGGCCAGTTCAATCGTCACACGCCGGAGCTCAGCGGCGCCGATCTGTCGCGCCAGCTCGACCTGCCGCGCGCTTCTGTGTTTCGTATATTGCACACGCTCGAAAAATCTGGCTTTGTCGAGCGTGTGGGCGACAGCAGCAATTACAAACTCAGCATTGGTGTGTTGCGCCTCGGTTTTGAGTACCTGGCTTCCATGGAACTGACCGAGCACGGTCGTCCCGTGATCGAGGCATTGCGCGACCAGTCTGGCTATTCTGCCCACCTGGTGGTGCGCGACCTGCGTGATGTGGTGTTTGTCGCCAAGGCCACGGGCCGCAGCGCGCTGTTCCATTCGATTCAGGTGGGTGCACGCCTGCCGGCACATGCCACCGTGCTGGGTCGCCTGCTGCTGTCCGACCTGGACATGGCGGCCCTCTCGCAGCTTTACCTGGATTTGCCCTTGCCAGCTCACACCGCCAAGACACCGACCACGCTGGTCCAGCTCAAGGCCCTGATCGACGCGGATCGTGCCAAGGGTTACGGCATCAGCCAGGGTGGTTTTGAAGCTGGCATTTCCACCATCGCGGCACCGGTCTTCAACGATCACCATGAAGTCGTCGCAGCCGTCAGCATCACGGTGCCTGCACAGCAGCTCGTGGCGGCCCAGACCGATCTGCTGGTGCCCCAGGTGCAGCAGGCAGCGGCCCAGTTGACTCAACGCATCAGCCATCTGCTTCCAAGCGGCAGCCGGCCCTCACGTCCAAATATTTCCCGAAAAAAGATAGCCGCATGATCACCATCGCCCCAGCCTCCCTGAAAACACGCATCACTGTGGGCGAACTAGTCGCCCGTTTTCTGGAACAGTGCGGTGTCAAGGCTGCGTTTGGCGTGATTTCCATCCACAACATGCCTATCCTTGATGCCTTCAACACGCGCCAGAAAATCCGTTTCGTCTCGGCTCGCGGCGAGGCTGGTGCCTGCAACATGGCCGACGCTTACGCGCGCGTCACCGGACTGCTGGGAGTGTGCGTGACCAGCACGGGTACGGGCGCCGGTAATGCCGCAGGTGCGCTGGTTGAAGCGCTGACCGCCGGCACGCCCATGCTGCATCTGACGGGGCAAATCGAATCCGATTATCTTGACCGTGACCTCGGCTTTATCCACGAAGCGCCGGCCCAGCTTGCGATGTTGCAGGCTGTGAGCAAGGCTGCATTTCGCATCCGCAATACCGAAACCGCACTGGCCACGCTGCGCGAAGCCCACCACCTGGCCTTCACCGCGCCCTGTGGCCCGGTCAGCATTGAAATCCCGATTGACATTCAGGCCAGTCTGCTGGATTTGCCCGCTGACCTCACGCCGCTGGCCATCACGCCTGTCAAACCCATAGCTGGCGAAGTCGATGCGCTGGCCTCCCGGCTGGCTGTCGCCAAACGCCCGCTGCTGTGGCTGGGCGGCGGTGCGCGTGGTGCCGGTGCTGCGGTGGAGCGCTTCGTCAAAATGGGTTGGGGTGTGGTCACTTCGGTGCAGGGGCGCGGCGTTCTGGCGGAAGATCACCCGGCCAACCTTGGCTCCTACAACCTGCAAAAGCCTGTTGAAGACCTGTACCAGACTTGCGATGCCATGCTGGTCGTCGGCTCGCGTCTGCGCAGCAACGAAACCCTGCGCTACAAGCTCAAGCTGCCGAAAGCGCTGTACCGTATTGATGCCAATGCCATGGCCCACAACCGTGGTTACAACAGCGACTATTTTGTGCAGGGCGATGCACTGGAAACCTTGAACGCACTGGCTGACAAGTTAGAAAGCCACAGCAAGGTTGATGCAGCCCTGGTGGCTGATGTGAAGACGGCGCGTGCCGAGGCCAGCGGCATGGTCGATGCAAGTTTGGGCGCTTACCTGGCACTCAAAAACGGCCTGGCAGCGCAGGCTGGAAAAAATCTCTGGTGGGTGCGTGACATCACACTGTCCAACAGTATGTGGGGCAACCGCGAGCCCGTGCTCGACCATCCGCGCGCTGGCGTTCACGCGCTGGGCGGTGGCATTGGCCAGGGTTTGGCCATGGCCATCGGCACATCAATTGCCGATAACGAACACCAGCTTGGCCGCAAGACGGTGGCCCTGATTGGCGACGGCGGTTTCATGCTCAACGTCGGAGAGCTGGCCTGCGCGGTGCAGGAAAAAGTCAATATCGTCATGCTGGTGATGAACGACAGTTGTTACGGCGTTATCAAAAATATCCAGGATGACATTTACGGCAGTCGCCATTGCTATGTTGACCTGCACACGCCGGACTTTGCGCAGTTTTGCACCAGCCTGAAGGTCACGCATTTGCGCCTTGGTACACCGCTTGATACCAAAGACGTGCTGGCCAAAGCGTTTGCCGCCAGCGGCCCAGTGGTGGTTGAAGTGGACATGAAAGCCTGGGGGCCTTTCGCCGCCAAGTTTGCTGGCCCGATCTTGAAGAAGGACTGAGCGTGCTGCAACCCGTGCTTCATGTTGTGCTCATTGGTTACGGCGCCATAGGCCAGGCGATTTGTCGTCGGTTGCAGGGCAGTACGCTGGTAAACATCACGCATGTGGTGGTGCGCCCGCAGCGTATCGCTGAGGTGCAGGCCACGCTTGCCAGCCCCATCAAAGCGGTGTCTGAAGTGCCCGAAGGTACGAGATTGGCACTTGAGTGTGCCGGTCACGAAGCCTTGGGCGCACATGTGCTGAGCGCGTTGGCCAGAGGGGTTGAGTGCGCCGTGATGTCAGTCGGCGCTTTGTCTGAAGCGGGCTTGAGCGAAAAACTTGAAAGCGCTGCTGCTGCTGGCAAGACGCAGGTGCATTTGCTGGCTGGTGCCATTGGTGGCATTGACGCACTGGCTGCTGCAAAACAGGCTGGCCTTAGCGAAGTGACCTATACCGGCCGTAAACCGCCGGGTGGCTGGAAAGGATCTCCCGCAGAGTCTGTCGTTGACCTTGCCGGGTTAACGCAAGCCACCATTATTTTTGAAGGTAGCGCACGTAAAGCCGCGCAGCTGTATCCGAAAAATGCAAACGTTGCAGCTACCGTTTCCCTGGCCAGTCTGGGTCTGGACGCAACCCGTGTGCGCCTGATCGCCGACCCGGGTGTGACAGAGAACATCCATGAAATCATGGCGCGTGGTGACTTCGGCGAGATGCAGGTGACGATGCGTGGCAAGCCGTTGGCAGAGAACCCCAAGACATCGGCGCTGACCGTGCTTTCGGCGCTGCGCTTCCTTCATAACCGCGCCGCTGATTTGACGATATAAAACCATGACCGCACCCCACATCCATTCATTTATTGCAGGGGAGTGGCGCGATGCGTCCGGCCCCCAGTACGCCACCGACTACGCGCACGACGGCAGTCCCGTGAATACGCTCAATGCTGCCACGGCGGAGGATGTCAATGAAGCTGTGTTGGCTGCCGAAAAAGCGCGCCAGCAACCTGAGTGGGCCAATCTCAAACCGCACGAGAGAGCCACTTTGCTGCACCGTATTGCCGCAGGTATTCGTGAGCGCGGCGAAGAGCTGGCACAGTTGCAGCGGCTCGACAACGGTAAACCGATTAAAGAAACGCGGGCGCTGGTGGCCAGCGCGGCGGCGACCTTCCAGTTTTTTGCCGCTGCCTGTGAGACCTACGAAGACAGCATCACGCCGCAACGGGGTGACAGTATCACCATGAGCGTGCATGAGCCACTGGGTGTGGTGGGTGCGATCACGCCGTGGAACTCACCGATTGCCAGTGAAGCGCAAAAGCTGGCCCCCGCGCTTGCCGCAGGTTGCGCCGTGGTTTTCAAGCCAGCAGAAATCACGCCACGCATGGCCATTGAGTTGGCGCGCATTGCACAAAAAGCCGGGGTGCCTGACGGCATCATCAGCGTGCTACCGGGGAAGGGATCCATCGTTGGCGAGGCGCTGGTACGCCACCCGTTTATCAAGCGCATTGCCTTCACGGGCGGTACCAGCGTCGGCATGGGCATTGCGCGCATAGGCGCTGAAAAGCTCATGCCCACATCGCTTGAGCTCGGTGGCAAGTCACCCACCATTGTGTGCGCCGATGCAGACCTTGACCACGCTGTAGCCGGTGTGCTGTACGGCATCTTCAGCTCGTCTGGCGAGTCCTGCATTGCCGGCTCGCGCGCTTTTGTACATGTCAGTTTGTACGATGAATTCAAATCGCGCCTGCTGGCAGGTGTCAAGGCACTGCGCGTCGGTGACCCGATCAGCGAGGCCACGCAGATGGGGCCACTGGTCAGCCAGAGCCACCGCAACTCCGTCGAGCGCTACGTTCAGCTTGGCATTGATGAAGGCGCAAAAGTTTTAACCGGTGGGGTGCGTCCGCAAGGCAGCGTGTACGACAAGGGCAGCTACTACACCCCCACTGTCATGGAAGGGCTGCCTAATACGGCGCGCATGATCCAGGAAGAAATTTTTGGCCCCGTGCTGGCGCTACTGCGGTGGACTGATGAGGCCGACCTGATCGCCCAGTGCAACGACAACGTCTACGGGCTGGCTGCTGGCATCTGGACAAGGGACTACAAAACCGTCTGGAGACTCGGTCGCGCACTACAGACGGGCACGGTCTGGGTCAATACCTACAAGGTGTTTTCTGTCAGCACGCCGTTTGGTGGCGTCAAGATGAGCGGCACTGGGCGCGAAAAAGGCCGGCTGGGTATTTTGGAATACACCAGCCAGAAAAGTTATTACTGGGGGCTTAACGAATCACCCATGCCATGGAGCACAACATGATTGAAGGCATAGACGCGATCACTTACTCAACTGACCGTTGGGACGATGCTCGAAATTTTTTCAGCGATTGGGGCTTGCGGCTGGTGGGCGAGACACCTGCCCGGGTTGACTGGGCCACACTGAACGGTTCCGGTGTGAGTGTGGTGCGCATTGACGACGCATCGCTTGCTCCGCCTATGGAAGCGGGCCCTACCCTACGCGAAGTGGTATGGGGCGTGACACATGCTGCCGACCTCGACACGCTGGCCGTATTACTGGCATCTACACCCGGTTTTCTGGATGACCGGGATTCTCTCGGCACGGTGCGTGCGCTTGACCCGCACGGTCTGCAAAATGTTTTTCGTGTCAGCCAAAAGAAAAAAATCGATGTACTGGGCTCACCCACCAACCCCTGGGGCGATGTTCGCAGGGTAGATGCCGCATCACCGGTGTATGACCGGGCCGAGCCGATTGAAGTTGGCCATGTGGTGCTGTTTACGGATCGACTGGAACAAGCCGAGGCCTTTTACGCTTCTATCGGGTTTGTGACTTCTGACAGCTATCCGGGGCGTGGCATCTTCATGCGCTGCTCGCTTGAGGGCGGGCACCACGACATTTTTTTGCTTAAGCTGCCCAACAAATCCGTGGGCCTGAACCATGTGGCGTTCACAGTGCGCGATATCCATGAAGTGTTTGGCGGCGGCCTGCACATCAGCCGCTGCGGTTGGAAGACCCAACTCGGCCCTGGCCGTCATCCGATTTCATCGGCCTACTTCTGGTACTTCGAGAATCCTTGCGGTGGCCTGATTGAATACAACGCCGACGAAGACCACCTGACCGGGCAGTGGCAGGCGCGGGAGTTCGAACCCAGCCCGACCGCTTTTGCCGAGTGGGCGATTGACGGTGGTCTCGACGGCAACACGCGGCGCCAGCCCAATGTCGCAGCCGGTGGTACCTTCCTCACCGAAAAGAAACCCGCTTCCGGCGCCAAGCCGCACTAGGAAATGGCGATGAAGTTACTCCGGCGTGGCGTGGTGATTGTGGGTGGCGGCATCGCAGGCTGCTCGCTTGCGATCCTGCTCGCGCAGCGCGGCGTGCGGGTGACGGTGCTTGAAAAGCAGGATGTCTGGCGCTTTAACAGCTCTGGCATTTTTGTCTACAGCAATGGCTTGGCCGAGCTTGAAAAAGTCGGCGTACTTCCGGAGATTCTCAAGACCGGGTTTGTGATTGAGGGTGGCCGTAACATCTACTTCGACCAGCATGGCGAGGTGATCACCGAGACGGTATACCCGAGCGCACCGGGCACGACGCTGCCATCCATCCTTGGCATACGCCGCGCTGAACTGCACCGTGTGCTCACAGACCGCATGCGCGCCTTGGGTGTGGCCATCAGACTGGGCACGACAGTACTTTCAATTGACGATCACGCCGATGATGGCCATCCGCTGGTGGCAACGCTCAGCGACGGCAGCACGCTGGAGGCCGACCTGCTGGTGGGCGCCGATGGCATCCGCTCTCAGGTCAGGCGCATGCTGTGGGGCGATATGGAGCCGGACGACACTGGCTTCGGTGTCTGGCGGAGCATTCATGCGCGCCCTCCCGCCTTGCGCGAAAAAATCCTGATGATGGGCGTCGGCAAGCGCCTGGGCATCATGCCCATCAGCGAAGACCAGCTCTATATTTATGCGACGACCAACGAACCGGGCCACCCTCGCTACGAGCCGTCCGCGCTGCACCTGACGATGCGCGAAAAGTTTGCAGAATTCGCGGGTCCGGCGACGGCGCTGCTGGAAGACATTCGCGACCCGGCGCAAGTGGTCTACACCGCGGTCGAGGAAATCCGCCTGCCTCTGCCGTGGCACAAGGGCCGTGTCCTGCTGATTGGTGACGCTGCACACGCTTCAACACCGTTCATGGGTCAGGGCGGCACCATGGCGGTGGAGGACGGCAATGTGCTGGCCGACCTGCTTGAGGGCGGAACGGATCTGCTGGGCGTGCTGCGTCAATTTGGTTTGTGCCGCGAGCCCAAGTGCCAGTTTGTGCAGGAGGTGTCGCGCCGTGTCGGTGAAGCGGGGGGCTTGGAAAGCGCGGCCACCTGTGCAGCCCGCAACGACCGTATGCGCGTTCAGGCACAGGGCGATGTTGATTCCTTTTACCGGAGGTTGCATGAGTTTGACCTTGCCACGGCCTGAGCGCACGACTGCACGCGCTGTCAAAACTGCGGTAGCCCAGCTGGGGGGTTTCCTGCTTGCGGCGCTGGCGTGTGCAGTGACGCATGCCCAGACACCTGCCGAAACGGTGCTGGCCGCAGAACCGTTTCGCATCATTGCGCCGTTCCCACCGGGCGGGCCGGTCGATTCGCTGGCGAGCATTCTGACCGCAGGCCTGACCGAGACGCTGATGAAGCCCGTCGAGTTCGCAACTTACATGCGCAATGAAACCGCTCAGTGGGCACGAATCATCAAAGCCCGCAACATCGTTGCCAAGTAATTTTCTGTATCAGGAGGAGCCCACCATGACCATGAACAGCATTCCCATCCACGCGCTGCAGGACCGTTACCTGGAACCACACCAGGCGCGCCAGCGTCCCACCACCACTTATGAAGACTTGCTGGGCGATGCCATCGAGCGTGCTTTTGGTGCTGGTCACTGGGAGGTTGACGCGCTGGTTGAGTACCTCAATAAAAGCGGTCCGCTCGGCCCGAACGGCGCGGCGTGGACACCTGAGACATTTCAGTCCGTGATGAAAACATTGGGGCAATAGCATGAACACCACTACGACCACCACCCATTCAACTCCGGTTACGCCCCAGGCTGTTGATGCCCTGCTTGAACGCGGGCTGTATGACCTCTGGTACCCGATTTGTCCGTCGCATTTTGTCAAGGAAAAACCGGTTTCCATGCGCCGCCTTGGCTACAAAATCGCGGTCTGGCGCGACGCCGACGGCAAGGTCCATGCACTGGAGGACCACTGTCCGCACCGCGGCGCGCCGCTGTCCATGGGTGTTAACCTCGGCGACCGCCTGGCCTGCCCCTACCACGGCATCGAGGTGCGCTGCGACGGCACCGTGACCAAGGTGCCCGCCAGCCCCGGCTGCACGCTGGAAGGCTCGCGCGCCGCGCGCTCATTTCATGTGCTTGAGGCGGCTGATGCGATCTGGATCTACAACAGCCGCGAGTACATTGAAACACCGCCACCTTTGAGCCTGCCGATAGAGATCAACGGCGACGAGTGGAGCGCCATGCAGTGCTACGTTGAATGGCGCGGTGACTACCGTTATGTGGCCGACAACGTGATGGATCCGATGCACGGCAGCTTTGTACACAAGCAGTCGCATTCGATGAGCGAGGGCGATATCAGCGCCAAGTTCAAGCTGCGCAAGACCGACAGCGGCTTCATGTTTGAAAAAGACGGCCAGCGCGATGTGAACTTCGACTGGACCGAATGGGGTGATACCGGCACGCACTGGATGCGCTTGGCGATCCCCTATCCAAAAACTGGTGGCCCCGGCGGCAGCTTTACCGTCATTGGCAGCTACACGCCCGTCAGCCCGCAATTGTCGGTGGTGTTCTTCTGGCGCTGCCGTAAGGTCAGTGGCTGGCAGCGTGATGTGTGGCGCTTTTTGTATCGCAACCGGCTGGAAGCGCGGCACTGGGTGGTTCTGGAGCAGGACCGCGTAATGCTGGAGACCATGGAGCCGGATGCCAACCAGCGCGAGCATTTGTATGAGCATGACATCGGCCTATCGCGCCTGCGCAAGGTGATGCAGAACCTGGCGCAGAAGCAACTCGCCGCTACGCCGTAAAGAGGGCCTATGGATTTCGGAATAACAGGGCGCAAGGCGCTGGTGTGTGGTGGCAGTGCCGGTTTGGGCTTTGCCTGTGCCGAGGCGCTAGCGCGTGAGGGTGTTGAAGTGGTGATTGCCGCGCGCACCGAGGCTACTTTAAAAGAAGCCGCATTCAAGCTGGCGGCCATCACCACAGCCGCCGTGACGTGGGTTGCAGCTGATGTCACCAGCAACACTGGCCGTGACAGCATTTTTAAAAACCATCCTGACTTTGACATTGTGGTCACCAATGCAGGCGGCCCGCCACCCGGTGATTTTCGTGATTGGGATAGGGACGCATGGCTGCGCGCACTGGATGCCAACATGCTCAGTCCGATTGACATCATTCGACGGATGGTCGACGGCATGATGCAGCGCGGCTTTGGCCGCATCATCAACATCACCTCAAGCGCGGTGAAGTCGCCAGTGGATGGTCTGGGCCTTAGCACGGGTGCCCGTAGCGGGCTGACCGGCTTTGTGGCCGGGCTGGCCCGCACCACCGTTAGCCACGGCGTGACCATCAACAACCTATTGCCGGGTACGTTTGACACAGCGCGACTGGCCGGAAATTTTGCAGCCCAGGCCAGGCGTGAGGGCGAGAGCGCCGAGCAAATACGTGAAAAACGGATTGCCAAGCATCCCGCCAAACGGCTGGGCAGGCCAGAAGAGTTTGGCGCAGCCTGCGCTTTTTTATGCAGTACGCATGCGGGCTATATCAATGGGCAGAATTTATTGATGGATGGGGGGTCGTTCCCCGGTGTCTTTTAGGGTTCTGTCACATTAAGCATTTTTAGTTTTCGCGAATTTGCACCGATGCCATGCGTTGCTCTTCATAAACCGGAATCAAGCAGGATACCCATACTGTAAACATCTATTGCAATAGGGCACGATATTTCCTCGAGCCACGGCCACCGGTGCAAGTCCTCTCACTTCGCCAGTTCGCTCCGCATGGCATCTATCACGCCCTTGTAATCCGACTTGCCGAAAATCGCACTTCCCGCCACAAAGGTGTCAGCCCCGGCTGCGGCTACGCGGGCGATGTTTTCCCGCTTGATGCCGCCGTCAACCTCCAGCCGAATGTCTTTGCCCGATGCGTCGATGCGGGCTCTGGCTTGTTCGATTTTTCGCAGGGCGGACTCAATGAAGCTTTGCCCACCAAAACCGGGGTTGACGCTCATAATGAGGATCAAATCAATGTCTTCAATCACCCAGTCGAGCACATCCATGGATGCCGCCGGGTTAAAGACCAGCCCAGCCTTGCAGCCTTTGGACTTGATGGCCTGTACGCTGCGGTGTACGTGACTGGATGCATCGGGGTGAAAGCTGATGAGGTCGGCACCCGCATCTGCAAAAGCTGCTGCAAGGCTGTCGACGGGCTGCACCATCAGGTGTACATCAATCGGCACCGCGCTACCGTCGGCTTTTTTGGCATAGGGTTTAAGGGCGCTGCAAATCATCGGGCCGAAGGTCAGATTGGGTACGTAATGGTTGTCCATCACGTCGAAATGAATCCAGTCGGCTCCGGCGGCAATCACGGCTTTCACCTCGTCACCAAGGCGAGCGAAGTCGGCTGACAAAATGGAGGGTGCGATGTTGTAGGCGGGTTTGTTTTTGCGCATGACCAGATTGTCGCAGCAAGTCATAAAATTTCAATTCATGTGCCTGCACTTGCGTAGTTGGCTGATACCCCTCATCAGACGGAACAGTTAAGATCACCCAACACTTTTTTGTACCATGCCGAAATACCAATTCTCCTGCGAAGTCGTCCCGCAATACATACCTGAGCAATCCTCGCCGGCGGACTCTGTGTATGGCTTTGCATACACCGTCACGGTTACCAACACGGGTGACATGACGGCACAGCTGATCTCTCGCCACTGGGAAATTGTGGATGCCAATGGCCATGTCGAAGAAGTCCGAGGCTTGGGCGTGGTGGGCCACCAGCCGCTGCTTAAACCGGGTGAGTCGTTTCAGTACAGCAGTGGCTCGCGCCTGCGCACGGCCACGGGCGCGATGCATGGCACTTACTTTTGTGTGGCTGAAGATGGCGAGCGCTTTGAGGCGCTGATTCCCATGTTTGTGCTGGAAGCCAGCGGCAATGCACCGACTGGCCGCACGCTGCACTAAATGAAAGACCTGCGAACACTGCTCGCCCAGCTGGATCCAGAGGCCACCCTGGCCGCGCGCCATGTCTGGCTGATTGCGCTTTTTGAGTGGCTGCGCGGTGATGCAAGCTCATCTGAAGCCAGCATTTCAAGGCTGCAAGCTTTTATCGATGCCGTGCATGCGCAACCAGAGTTGCAACAACGCCTGAAAGCCTGGTGGCAAGTTTTGCTGCAGACGGTTGACGTGACCACCTTGCTGGCTGACTTTGGGTTTGCACCGCGTACGGCGTTTGTCAGTGAACTGACCGATCGCCTGCGCCGCAAAATATTGCCGGGTACGCCTGAAACCATCGATGCAGCCGAGCTCTTTGCACTGGTAGCACCCTCACGTTTTGATGCGCAGTGGCTGGCCGCCATACCTGATGCGCAGATTGACCAGTTGGTCGCCCTGCTGTCAAGCAATGCGTGTGCCGATAGATTGATCTGGCAGCACCACCTGATGGACGCGCTGACCTATTGCACGGCGCAAATCCGGGCGACTGGCTTTGCGCCCGAGCTGCGCCTGCGCATGGACAGGGCCAACGACGATGACCGGGGCTTTCACCCACTGTCCAATGACCTGGCCGAGTTGCGGCATATCTTTTTTGACCCGGCGCAGGGCGATGAGGAACTGAAAGCGGCGATTGCCAGACTGCGCGCCCGGCTGGAAACCTGCCGCCAGGCGGTCAATGGGGTGTACACGCACTTTGAAGAAAACGGCATTTCTGTCGGTATGGTGTTCATGCTGCGCCAGCTGCGCGAGCGCATTGTTCGGGTACGGGAATTGCTTGACGCCCTGATGTCAGCCACACCAGCACAAGCCGCCATCAAACTGCTGGCGCGCCGCGTCACGATCGGGCAAGACAGTAAAAGCATTGGCGCACTCATCAGCGCGAACTCGACCTTGCTGTCCGCGAAAATGGCTAAGCGCAGTGCCGAAACCGGTGAGCACTACATCACCCGCGATAAAGCGGAGTATCGGCAAATGCTTGGCAAGGCAATGGGTGGCGGCGCCGTCACGGCGCTGACGACGCTGCTGAAATTTGCGGTCGTAGGTGT